>Ga0193724_1000007_pt1 | contig 45181 bp, 40 predicted proteins | sample H2a1metaG_FD_146005 | JGI IMG/M metagenome (GOLD analysis project Ga0193724, IMG submission 146005) | Soil microbial communities from a riparian zone of the East river system, Colorado, United States - H2a1 | ecosystem: Environmental > Terrestrial > Soil > Riparian zone | place: USA: East River... | reverse complement strand
GGACGTATCCGTTGCTTGATCTCTCGAAGCGACGCCGCCCACAACGCAAGCGTCTCCTCAACCGACGCGGCCCGCGCCCACGACATTCGAATCATGGTTGCCCATGGATTCAGAGGCTCGCAAAAAAAGCAACTGTAATGTTAGGCTGGTTCGGCTGCCGGATTGCTGAGCAATAAACTCAGGCAACCTTTGGGACCTTAAGGCCTCAGAAAGCGTTATATGATGGGCTGCCATGCGTCCAAAGTGCTTCTTTCCGACCACGCGATTTAGGCATACCATATCGCAAATGACCATGAGCCGGAACACCCTCATAGCGGCCTTTAGCGAGGACCACGTCGAACGCCTGACTGGGCTGACCAAGGGACAGCTTAAGTCGTGGGATCGAGCTGGTTTTTTTGCGCCTCGCTACGCGTATGAAGATCGCCATGCGCCGTACAGTCGTGTCTACTCCTTCCAAGACGTTGTTGGCCTCCGGACCATAGCCGTGCTTATGAAGCACTATCGGATATCGCTTCAGCAACTTCGCAAGGTCGCGCAGGAATTGATCAGACGCGGCTATGGCCATTGGGCGGAAGTAAAGCTCTATGTGCTCAAGCGCCAAGTGTATTTTCGCCGTCCCAAATCCAGTGAGGTTGAAGGCGTGTGGGACGGCCAGCTTGCGATGGTGCCCGTGATCGATGTGATCAATGACGTTGAGTCGCGCGTACGAGAGCTGAAGAAAAGAGACGACAGCCAACTCGGCCACATTGAGCGTCACAAGCACGTCGTTAGAAATTCAACAGTAGTTGCCGGTACGCGTATTCCGACAGCGGCCATCCGGCGTTTCAAAGAGGCCGGTTATTCGATCCAGCAAATCGTCAAACAGTACCCGACCCTGACGGTGAAAGACGTGCAAGCCGCGCTTGTTCACGAAGAGGGACTCGCCCGGAGCGCGTAATTGGTCATACTTGTGATCAATGTATTTCATGCTGGATGAAAACGTGCCTCTGGATGTGGCCGACATGCTCAATGAGCAGGGTCACAAGGGGGAGTTCATTCGGGATTACGTTCCACCAGGATCGCCGGACCCGGTGGTGGCAACGGTCTCGCAAGAGCTAGATGCGATTCTCGTAAGCTTCGACGGTGACTTTGAAGTCATATCGCCCCGAATACCGGATGGTCAGAAAAGGCGGTTTCGGAAGCTTAGTCGCATATGGTTACGTTGCGGCGAACCTCAGGCGGCAAACAGACTCAAGAGCGTTCTCGACTTCGTTGCAGGCGAATTCGCTCTGACGAAACAGAACGCGCCAATGCGGCTGACAATTGGATTAAGCTATCTCCGGACGGACAGATAGGGATACGTCATGAAATATTTGCGGACGCTGAGCGTGGCGACCGCTTTTATTTCGGCCCTATCCCTATACTACGGTAGCCTCGGCATTCCGCCCAACATACAAAGCTGGGATGGAGAAACCGCTCGCGAGCTAGCAATTCAAAAGCGCGATGGAGTTCTGAAGTGGATCGGAGTTCCAACCGCGTTCATCGCAGCGATAAGTCAGATTTTCTTAATATGGTGGCCGGTGAATTAAACTATCCGTTTCCCGTCAGTCGGATTTTCACACCTCATCCGATAGTCGCGATCACACCGGCGATTAGCATTAAGAAAATCCTGGTGGATCAGGTAGCTGAAAAACACAACGGCCGGCGATGAGCCGGCCGCTTTCAGCAATCGTTATGGCGTGAGAGCGATCAGACCGCAGCGGTGATCCACTGCTGCAGCTTCTGCTTCGGCGCGGCGCCGACCTGGCGCGAGGCCATCTCGCCGCCCTTGAAGATCATCAGGGAAATCTCGTCGAGCGCGGGCGCGATCATGCGGCAGGGGCCGCACCATTCGGCCCAGAAATCGACCACGACCGGACCGGTCGCGTTGAGCACTTCGGCCTCGAAATCCGCGTCAGAAACCTTGCCAACGGCCATTGGGAATACCTCGTTCAGTTTGCGAAGATGCGGCTTAAAGAATCGCCGCCGGGATCATGCAGCCAACGTATGAACGCGATCTTGCCGGGTCAAGCTCGGTCATCCCTTTGGCTATGGGCTGCCAGCTCCGCGTCCAGCGCGGGGGAAGAAATCTCCATGAATTCAGCTGTTTCAGTCCAAAGCAGTGCTGCGCGGACCGGCAGTTGGGGATAAAGCTTCTGCAGCACCGCGCGGTAGAGCGCGAGCTGGCGGACATAGGCGGCAGGCGCCTGCGCGCCCGCGCCCGGCGGGGCATGGTTGGTCTTGTAATCGACGATCAGGACCTCGCCCGGGGTCACCACCAGCCGGTCGATCTGCCCCGAAACCAGTGCGGGCGACCGTCCCGGCCGGTCCAGCCGCCCGACAATCGAGACCTCGGCGCGGCTGCCAGGCGCAAATACCGGCGCGAAACGCGGATCCCCGATCAGGGCCAGCACCCCTCCCGCGAGCGCCTCCCGCTCGTCATCGGTCCAGCCGTCGGCGTTGCGGGCGAGGTATTTCAGCGCCGCGTCGCGGCAGCGCTCGGCCGCGACATCGGGCAAGGATTGCAGCAGCCGGTGCACCAGCGTCCCGCGCTGCAAGGCGCGCGCCCGCTCCATGACGGACTCGCCGGTCCGGATGCGCTGGCCTTCGTTCGCGGCAGGATCGGACGGGCGCAGCGGACGATCGGCCCGCAACTCCGGCGGCGCAGCAGCATGCAACCACCCCGGCAGCTCGGTTGGAGCGGTGGGTACCGGAGCCGCAGCTTTGCCGGTGCGAACTGCTGCGTCCTCAAGCCGCGAGTAACGCTTCACCACGCCGTCCGGCGTCTCGATAGTCTGCAGATGCAATCCGGAATTGCCGAGGCCTTTGTCGATCAGGTCGTACCAGGAGAATCGTCGGATCGTGTTCATGTTGCCCGGCATGCAGCCGCCGACGATCAGGCGGTCGGCCGCGCGCGTCATCGCCACATACAGCAGGCGGCGGTATTCATCCTCGGTCTCAACCAGCATGGCCGCGCGGGCCGCCGCGACGCTGGCGGGATCGTCGGCCTTCCTGCCGGCCCAGACCACGACCTCAGGTGCATGAGGCGGTGCGTTGTCCAGAGGCAGATGAATGAGTTTCAGGCGCTGCGTGTCCGCGGGCGATGTCGTGGTGTCGACCAGAAAAACCACCGACGCTTCCAGCCCCTTGGCGCCGTGCACCGTCATGACCCGGACTTCGTCGCGGGAAATTTCCATGTCGCGCTTTACCTCGGTGTCGGCCGCGCGCAGCCACGCCATGAAACCCTGCAGCGAGGCCGGCGCTTTACGCTCATAGCCCAGCGCCAGCTCGAGAAATTCGTCGAGCGCGTCGTTGGCTTCATGCCCGAGCCGCTTCAGCATGCGCGCGCGGCCGCCATCGCCGCCGAGCAGCCAGGCATAGAACGCAAACGGCGTCTGCTGCAGCGCGCGCGCCTCGCAGTCGCCGAGGCGATGCAGCGCAGACTGGAATTTGCCGTCGGTCGCGGCGTGATGGTCCAATGCCTGCCGCAGCGAACCCCTGCGCTGCCACGCCAGCTTGAACAGATCGTCGTCGGTGAGGCCGAACAGCGGACTCTTCAGCGCCACCGCGAGCGCCAGATCGTCCTGCGGCAACAGCAGCGCATCGGCCAGATTCATCAGGTCGATGATGGCAATATGTTCGGTCAGCTTGAGCCGGTCAGCGCCGGCGACCGGAATATTGGCATGCTTCAACGCCTGGATGACAGCATCGAAGGCGTTGCCGCGCCGCCGCACCAGCACCAGCATGTCGCCGTAGCGAAGCGGGCGGCGATCGCCGGTCGGGCCGGTCATGGCGCCGCTTTTGACCAGCGACTTGATCTCGGCCTGAATGCGCTTTGCGAGCCGGACTTCCGGGCTTGTCGCCGAAATTCCGTCGAACGGCGCCCGCCAGCCCTCCATGTCCTCCTTCTTGTCCGGCAGCTGCAATTCCCAGAGGTCGATCAGGCTCGGCCCGGCATCGGCGAGGAAGTTGTGGATCGGGTATCCGCTTTCGGCGGAATGGATGCTGCGGTAGATCGCCTGTTCCCGAAACACGTAATCGACCGATTGCAGGATCGCAGGGCCCGAACGGAACGAGTAGGTGAACGATACCGGATCGAATTTCAGGCCGGCATCGACAAACTTCCGTTCCAGCCCTCTGCGGCGGGTGTCGAATTCGCGCGGGGCCGCGCCCTGAAACGAAAAGATCGACTGCTTCTCGTCGCCGACCGCAAATATCGTGCGGGTGACGCCATCGCGGGCGCCTTCACCTGATGTGAATTCGGAAATGATGTGGGCGACGATGTCCCATTGCCGGGGGCTGGTGTCCTGCGCCTCGTCGATCAGCACGTGATCGACGCCGCGATCGAGCTTGTAATGCACCCAGCCGGAGGAGACGCGGTCCAGCATCGCCAGCGTCTTGTCGATCAGGTCGTCATAGTCGAGCAGGCCGCGCTCCTGCTTCTCGCGCCGGTAGTTCGCCGCCGCCGCGGTTGCGATCTGCAACAGCGCCTGGGTCCGGTCGCGGGCCGTGACCGCACGGCGGCGCTCGATCAGCGGTCCGATGCGATCGCCTTCCAGTTCGAACAGACGCGCAATCGCCGGATGGGTGTCACCGAATTTTTTCGTCACCACGGTTTTACGGGGCGTGCGTTCGTCGGTGAGAAATATCCCGAGATATTCCTCCACCTGGGCGCTGCCGATCGAGTTCAGTGCTTGCCGCAGCCGCGCCGCGTGGCCTTGCTCGGACTTGCTGCCGGCGTCGAGGCTTGCCGCGACTTCCTTCCAGCGCGATCTCGGCAGGTTGGGCCCGTCGATGATCTCGCGCTCGACCTGTTCGATGCGGTCGGCGGGATCGACATCGAGGGCGGCGGAGATCTGCGCCGCGGCGGCGTCGGCGCTGCCGGCGCTGTCGGTCCATGCCATGAAGTGATCGCGGCTCAGGCAGGCCTCGCGCACGACATCCTTGAAGGTGACGTCGGCAGCGCTGGCCATGGCGACATTGAGCGCCCGGCCGGCCGCGCTATTGGGATCGCGAGAGGCGTCGAGCAGCACCTTGAGATTGGCGCGCTCCATCATCTCGTTCTGGTCGCGGTCGTCGATCACGGAAAAACGCGCCGGCACATTGGCCTCGAACGGGAATTGCTGCAGCAGCCGGGTGCACAGCGCGTGGATGGTCTGCACTTTCAATCCACCCGGCGTTTCCAGCGCGCAGGCGAACAGTTCGCGGGCGCGCATCCTTAAAATCGCATCGGGACGCGTAATTCCAGCATCAATGATCGCGGCATCGAGCGCATTGTCGTCGAGTGTGACCCAATGGCCGAGAGTAGAGAACACCCGCTCGGCCATATTGGCCGCGGCGGCCTTGGTGAAAGTGATGCAGAGGATCTTCTCCGGCGGCACGCCACTGAGCAACAGCCGGATCACGCGCTGCACCAGCACGTGGGTCTTGCCGGACCCGGCATTGGCGGAGACGAACGCAGAAGACTTAGGGTCCGATGCGCGCGCCTGCGTGGCGCGGACGGCGTCGGGAATCTGGCGCGGCGTGGTCACCATTCTTCGATTCCCAGTCCGCCGGCCGCGGACCATTCCTTGATGCGGGCGAGATCGTCGTAATTGCCGTAGCGGTTCGACCACATCGACAGATTAAGCGAGGTATAGGCCTGGGTTTCATTCTCGAAAGCGCGGATAAGCGCCTCCAGCTTGCCTCGCGCCTCATCGGCGGCGACATCGGGCGGCTGCGGGGCATCGCTTTTGTTGAACTTCAGCTCCAGCGTTTTCTGCTCGCCCGGCGGATTGTTGCCGCTCAGGCGCACATAGACGAGTTCGCCGACCGAACTGTCAGCCGGGATACCCTCAAAACCGCCTTCCCTTAAGATAGCCGCTTCCAGCGTCAGCTGCGGCGACAGCCCCATCCGCACCTGCTTGCCGGTCGGCGGTTGCCCGGTCTTGTAGTCGAGAATGGCAAACGTCCCGTCCTGGCGGCGTTCGATCCGGTCGGCGCGTGCCGACAACACAAAGGTGCGCTCATTGTCGAGCCGGATCGGAATTTCGCCTCTGATCTCGGCAGCAATCATGCTGACATCGCCGCGCCGCGCGATTTCCCAATCCGAAAACCAGGCGGCGATGCGCAGGAAGCGCGGCCACCACAGCGCCCGCGCTTCCGGCCGCTCCATCAGCGGTGCGAAATATTTTTCCCCGATGCCGCGCAAGGCGCGTGCGGGATCGTCAGGCAGCGTGGTGGAGAAAGTCTCCGTGAATTCGCCGAGCGCATCGTGGATCGCCGAGCCACGGTCGGCGGCCGACAGCGGCATGTCGACCGGATCGAGCGGCGCCAATCTCAAGATGTATTTCGCATAGATCGTATAGGGATCGCGCAGCCAGTCCTCGATCGCCGTCACCGACAGCTTCAAGGGGCGCGTCTCGCGCGGCGGCGTTGGCGCGGGCTGCGGGATCGGCTCGACCTTGTCGGGTCGATCCAGTTCATCCGCAAAGCGGGTATATTTTTCGCCCGCCGCTTTCGCGGCTTGCCAGCGCGCCTCGCCCGCGACCGCCTCCAGCCGGTGCAGGAAGCGCGATGCCACCGCGGGCGAACCGCCGACTTTGGCGGCGTGGCTGAGGATGACGTCGTCCGTGCCAAGCAGTTGCGCGAAATCGTGCGCGGACAGGCCAATGCGCCGCTCCGGCAGATCGAGGCCCAGTTCGTGCCGCATCGGCCGGCTCAGCCACGGATCTGTCCGGGGCGCCGGCGGCCACACGCCCTCTACCAGCCCGCCGAGAATGACACGGTCGGATTGGGTCAGCCGCGCTTCCAACTGGCCGTAGATGTGCAGGTGTGAAGTCGCCGATTCGGGTCGTCGCACTGTGCGGTCGCCGAACGCGGTTTGGAATACGTCCGGGTAGTCGCCGAGCTGGACCATCAGGCCGCTTTGGGTTTGCTTGCCGAGCAGATCATCGAACGCAGCGGCGAGCGCCGATCCCGGAGGGTCCTCGAAGGCGATCGCGATCTCATGCGGATCGCGCGACAGCGCCATCAAGACCTCGCGATGGCGTTGCGCGATCTCGGCGAAATCGTAGGGCTTCGAGGCGCTGAGACTCTCCAGCGGCGAAAGCGCTTTCTGCAACAGCTCGATCAGCTGACCCGCTCGATCGAGCTGCTCGCCTCCAAGTTTGGTCCTTGGCTCGGAGGGGTGCAGCGAGGATGTCTCACCGGCTCTGAGTTTGACAAGCTCGTCGCGAAAGCGCGCGAACTCGCGCGCAAGGCCGCCGCTTCCCGCTTGCGGGCGCGTGCCGCGCAGCAGCGCCAATTCCAGCGTTTCAACGTCGCCCTTGAACGCGCCGGGCGCGCCGCCGAGCCGGCAGAGCGGATGCTTCAGCAGCGCCAGCAAGGTTGGCGGCTCAAGCTGTTTCGCCGCCGCCTCGGCGGCGAGCCGGGCGAAAATTCCCGCCGACGTGTCCATCAGCGCGTCGCCGCCGGAATCGTCGAATTCGAGATTCCAGCGGCCAAGCGCCGCCGTCACCCGCCGCGCCAGCGCGCGATCCGGTGTCACCAGCGCCGCCGATTGGTTCAGATGCCGCGCCTCGCGCATCGCGACCGCGATCGCCAGCGCTTCCATTTCGGCGTTGGCCGCTTCGATGACCGCGAGATTGGTCATGCCGCGCGATATCTTCTCGACGATGTCAGGCTGGCCCAGCCGCCGGTGCCATTGCGCGGTGGCGTTGGAAGGCCGCATCGCCTCGGACACCAGCACGTCGCGCCCATGCGATGCCGGTGTGCCAAGGATCTCGACATCGCCGCGCTTGATGGCGAATTTTTTCAGCAGCGCGTGCATCGCGAATTGCGGATGGTTCGAGGCCGGCGGCGTGGTGAATTTGCCTTGCGCGTTGCGGACGCCGCCGATCAATTGCCACGCATCGTCGTCGAGATCGGTATCGAGCCCCGGCAGCACCACAGCACCTTGCGGCAGCGCGGCCACGGCGCGGAGGAATTTCGCCGTCGCCGGCATCGAGCCGGTCGAACCCGCCGCGAGCACCGGACCGTCATGATGCGCGGTCAGCCGCGCGGCTTCCGCTTCGATCAGCCGATCGCGCCGATCCGCCGGCTCGATCCGTTGAATTTCCGCAAGGTGCGCCGGCCATGCCTGTCGCGCGATTTGCAGGAATTCGAGCGAGTGTTGCCAATACTTGTCCAGTTGATCCGGCACCAATCCGTCAAGCGCTTCCCAGCCGACGCCGCGTGTGACCATGTCGTCCATCAGGCGTGCCAGATCGCCCGCCAGGGCCAGGGTCGATGCCGGGCCACCGACCACAAGCGGCGCCGACACCGGACTCTTGGCCCACGCCGCGACCAAATGTGCCAGCGTCAGCCTGCGGTCGAGTTCGCCAAGTTTGGGCGGAATGTCCAGTGGCGCCACGCCGCCGTATGGCTCGGCCTCCTCGGCGAACGCCAGTTCGTCTTCGTCAATGTCGCCGAGCGCGACAATGCGCGGCAGCACCGCCGCGTCGGCGTTCAGTTGGTCGAGAAAGATTTCCCGCGCCATTCGTCCGGCGCGCCGGGTTGGCAGATAGAGCGTTGCCTGCGCCAGCCTCGCCGGATTCGCGCGCGCATCGAAGCCGGCCACAAGCCGGCCATCGATCAGCGCGGCGATGACGGTGCGAAGGAACGGCGCCGATAGGGGAACGCTGAAAACGCGCATGGGCTTCCTGATTCGGGGTCAGGCTGCATCATGGCATGGGCTGAAGCGGGGAGGGAGTCGTGGAGAGCTGCGTCGTCATTCCGGGATGCGCCTTACGGCGCATCCCGGAATGACAATGCAATCACGCGACGCTTTCGAAAAAAGCCTCTTCCGCCGCCTCGATCGCGTCGGGAGTTCCCACATGCATCCACACGCCATCCAGCCGCAGGCCGAACAGCCGCTCCTGCTCGTTGGCGCGGTCGAACATCTTTGTCAGCGAGAATTCACCTGATGGTGCATCGGCAAACAACGTCGGCGACATGATCGCGACACCCGCATAGACGAACGGAACCACCTGATGTTCCTTGCGCTTGCGCAGCGCGCCATCGGGCAGCATCGCGTAATCGCCGCGTCCGCCATAGCCGATGCTGCTGGTCGTCGGCGCCATCAGCAGCAGGATATCCATGCGGGCGGGGTCGAAGGTTTCGGCCAGCCGCGCCAGGTTGGGACGCACGCCATCGATCCACAGCGTATCCGCGTTGACATGGAAAAACGGCGCCTGGCCGAGCAAAGGCAGCGCCTTGACGACGCCGCCGCCGGTGCCGAGCACCTCGTTGCGCTCATCGGAGATGATCACCCGGGGCCGCACCCGCGCCGCCGTGTGATCGATGATCTGGTCGGGCAAATAATGGACATTAACAACAGCTTGGCGGACGCCAGCGTCGCCGAGTTTATCCAGCACATGATCGAGCAGCGTCCGGCCCGCCACCCGCACCAGCGGCTTTGGCATCCGGTCGGTGAGGGGGCGCATGCGTACGCCCAGGCCGGCGGCGAGGACCATGGCTTTGGTGGGTTTGATCGACATTTTCAGGAAATTCTCGAACCGTTGTTCAGGGAGCGCCGGGTGGCGCAGATCATATCACGGCGATTGGCGGGGGCGCAGCGACCGTTGATGCGATAACCGTCCGGCGTGACAATTGTGCGACTGGCGCGGCGGTCAGCTGGCGGGATCAGACCTCGGTGTCGAGCGCCGCGTCCCGCCGGGACGGCTTTTTCTTCTTGTCGCCCTGCTTGAGGAAATTGACACCGATCTGGTCGCCGTTGACCCAGGACAGCTCGCAGCGGCGGTAGGCCAGGCCGGTCGACGACAGCAGCAGGAAGAATTCCTTCAGATGCAGGCCCTCGACGGATCCTTCAACCGTGAGTTTGGCGCCGGTCTCGGAAACGTCCTCCATCGTGCAATCGCGCCGCCAGGTACCGTCGATGCCCATCATATGCGCATTGATGCCGCGTTCGAATGTGACGCGCTCGCCCTTGCGCCGTTCTGCCACCATCGTCTTGCTCCCGCCCTCAAAGCAGCCGCCCCGCGCTCCGGTGCGGGGTCTGCCGCAGGTTAATGCGAGGACGCCTAATAAGTCGTAAAACTACGCAGCCGGCGGTGGGACATGGGCCGAATACCAGGCCCGGGCCTGCGCGAGCAGGGGGTGAGCCAGCGAACGGTTGAGATAGGTCCAGAGCCGGGGCTGATGGCGCAGATATTGCGGCTTGCCGTCACGCCGGTTGAGCCGGGCAAAGGTGCCGAGCAGCCGGGTATTTCGCTGTGCCGACATGATGGCGTAAAGCTCGGCGAAACCGGCCGGATCGAACGCGTCGTCGGCCGCGCGCCGGGCCCTGATATAGCGCACCAGCAGCGCCAGCTCGAGCGGCTCGGGTACGTCGATCCGTGCATCCTGCGCCAGCGATACCATGTCGTATGCGGCAGGTCCCAGCACGGCGTCCTGGAAGTCGATGATGCCGACTTTCGCGATACCGGAACGTTCGTCGAGCCAGATCAGATTGGGCGAATGAAAGTCCCGTATCACCCAGGTCCTGGCGGCCGCGGCCGGCTTGCTCAGCAAATCGCGCCACATCGTGACGAATTCGTCGCGCATTTTATGGGTCGGCTCGACCCCGCGGTCGGGCAGATACCATTCGAGCATCAGTCCGGCCTCAATTAGCAGCGCATCGGTGTCGAAGGTGGGTATGGCGTAGGTGAGCTCGGGCGTCAGCGGCAGAATGAAGGGCAATACCACGCGATGCAGCGCCGCCAGCATGTCGGCAGCAGCGTGATAACGTTCCTCGATCGGCCGCGGCGGATCGCCTTCGACAAAGCTCGCGCTGCCGAAATCCTCGGTGATCAGGAATCCGTTGTCGAGGTCGGTGTGATGAATGACGGGCGTCGAGAACCCGCGCTCGCGCAGGCCGCCGGCGATGGCGACAAACGGCTTCACGTCTTCGGCCAGATGAACCACCGAGCTGTATGATTTTCCCTCGTAGACCGCCGGCCCGTCGGCCCGCCGCGGCGAGTTCATCAGGATGACGACGCCATCGTCGCGGACCAGCCGCGCATAGGAACGCGTCGACGCGTCGCCGACCATGCGCTGGCGGGTTGCGTCGGCATAGCCTGCCTCAGCGAGAAACTGCCGCAGCGCCTTGAGCCTTGCGACTTGAGCGGCCGCTTTTCCATAGCCGGTGACTTCAGCGGCGCGGGCCGTCGATACCAGCGCCGGACGAAGCGCGATGTCGATTCGGTCCTGGGGCAGTGCCTCGGGTGCGCGCTCGGGCCATTCGATCAGCACCACCGTGGCCTCGGGCAATGGCGACAAGCCGATCTCTTCCAGCTCCGAAGGATCGCTGACGCGGTAGAGATCCGCATGAACCAGCGGAAACGGCGGCAGATCGTAGGCTTGCGCAAGCGTGAAGGTCGGGCTTGGAACTTCGAGCGCGTCGTCGCTGGCGAGATATCGGATCATGGCGCGCGCGGCTGCGGTCTTGCCGGCGCCGAGGTCGCCGGAAAGGGTGATGACATCGCCCGGGCTGATCAGCAAGGCCAGGTCGGCCATCAAATGCGCGGTCGCCATCTCATCCGCCAGCGTAAGTGAGAATGTCGTGGGATCCGTCATTCCGCGGCGTTGCGATGCGCCGCCTGATCGATCGGAAAGTCGCAGGTGACGGTCGTGCCTTTGCCGACGATGGAATCGACGCGCACCTTGCCTCCGTGCAGTTCGACGAAGGAACGCACCAGCGACAGGCCGAGGCCGGCGCCACGGTGCCGCGACCCGTTGGAATGACTCTCGAACCAGTCGAACACCTTGTCTTTGACATCGGGCGGGATGCCCGGACCGGAGTCGGTCACGCTGAAAATGACAGTGTGTTCGGTTCGTTTGGCGCTCAGGCCGACGGTGGCATCCTGCGGCGAAAATCCGACGGCATTCGCCAGCAGATTATACAGCACTTGCACCACGCGGCGTTCGTCGCCCATGAAGCTCCCGATGTTGGGATCGACGTCGACCTTGAGTTTGATGCGGTCGGTTGCGAGCCGGTCCTGGATGCCTTCGGCGGCGGCTTCGATGGTCTTGCGGATGTCGACGGAGCCCAGGCTGAGCGACATCGCGCCGGCGTCGATGGTGGCGAGATCGAGGATGTTGTTGATGATCGCGAGCAGCGCGTTGGTCGAAGCGGTGATGTAGCCGAGATATTCGGCCTGCTTCGGCATCAAGGGGCCGGTCACCGGGTCGCTCAGGAAGTGGGCAAAACCGATGATGGTGGTCAACGGCGAGCGTAATTCGTACGACACGTGGTGGACGAAATCGACCTTCATCTGGTCGGCGGTCTCGAGCGCTTCGTTGCGCTCGCGCAGCGCCCGCTCGACGTTTTCGGTATCGGTGATGTCCTGGAACGTCAGCATGGTGGCGCCGTCGGGCAGCGGCATGGTCATGCAGTCGAGCACGCTGCCATCCTTGCGCTCGAGCTTCAGCGGCACCTCGGCCCGGTTCTCGATCGCGGTAATGGCTTCGCGGAGCGCGCGCCACGTCACCGCGTCATCGAGCAAGGGCCTGCACCAGGCTTCCACGGTCTCGATATGCGGCTGCTCGCGCAGCGCCTCGGGCGACAGCTTCCACATCTTCGGCCGTTGCTGCCGAACACCGCGACGGCCTCGGCGAGATTATCGAGCGTTTCACGCTGCACCCGGATCAGGCCGTCAAATCGCCGTGCCAGGTCCAGACTTTCGGTGACGTCGTCGAACAGATAGGTCACCCCGCCTTCCGGATTCGGCGTGGTGACGACGCTCACCGCGCGGCCGTCGGGTAGATACCAGGTGTCCTTTTCCGGTTCGACGGCGCGATAGGCTTCGTGCAGCTTCGCCTTCCAGGCCCGGAAATCCGGCTGTTCCGGAACTTTGCGCGCGGCGCGCAGCCGATCGAGCACGCTCGAATCGTCGGGGTTGCTGTCGAGAAACGCGCGGTCCAGATCCCACAGGCGGCGATAGGAATCGTTGTAGAACGCCAGCCGCCGCTGGGCGTCGAATACGGCCACGCCGGACGACAGTTGATCGAGGGTGCGGCGATGCGCCTCCGCCATTCGCACCAGCGCCGCGCGCAGCGCGGTTGCTTCGCCGGCGTCGATCGCGATGCCGGCGCTGCCGTCGCCGAGATTCAGCGCGTGCACATCGTAGATGCGCCGCTCGCCCCCGACCACGATCGGCAGCCGTGCCGCGAAGGCCGCGGTTTGATTCAGCGCGCGGTCCATATCGTTGCGGTCGCTGCTGTCGAGCAATTCGAGATCGCGATCGATCGCATCCGCGACGCTGGTGGCCTCGGTCGCCCGCGCATAGGCGGCATTGGCGTAGCTGAGACCGCCCTTGGCGCGCTTGGCCCAGATCGGCCAGGGCGCTGCCGCCAGGAAAGCGCGCAGGATTTCGGTTTCGTCCAGCAGCGCCTTGTGCCGCAGGTTCATTTCGGCGAGTTCCCGGCGCAATCCGCTCAGTGCACGAATCCGCACAATGGCCTGGCCGCCGATAGCGCGGCCCATGGCCTCGATGGCGTGTCCGCTGGATGTCGTCAGGTTGAGCAGAAAGCCCTCCCCGGCATCGCGCAGCGCGTCGACCGCATGATCCATCTGCAGCGCCGGCTCCGGCGGCAGCCAGGTTCCAAATGCGAGGACGCGCTGTGGCCGATGCTGGGCATCCTGCGGCATCAGCAGCGACGTGTCGCCACTGATCTCCGGGCGATTGTCGCCCGCAGCCCACGAGATCAAAATCTGCGGCTCCGCGAACAACAATGCGCGTAAACGGTCGGCCTGGACCTGCAGGTCCTGGACGTCGGAGCGCAGCAGTTCCTCGCTCCTTGCCGCGCGCAGCCGCGTGCGCATCAACAGGACCGCCGCCACCACCGAAAAGACGAGCAGCGCCAATGCCGTCGCCAGCACCGCGATTTCCTGGCGGTTCAGGTCGAAGAATACGGAGATCATACGGTGGAACGGTAACTCGCCGGCATGAGCGGGCGCGATCGACATCAGGACGGCGGTGCCAAAGCCGACCAGGCCGTTGCGCGCCAGTGATGTGCACGACAGCAAGGTCCGACGCATCGCCACGATCACGCCCGACATGGTTTGCCCCAAACCGCACAATTTCACGCCCGGCGCATTACCCGCCGTTCGTTCGCGAATCGAGCGACAATATCCCCTAATGGGTCTCGGTGGGTAAGAGTCCGAACCGTGAACGCCGACCGCATCGCAAAAAAATGCGCCGAGGTAACGTTTTTGGAAGCGGATCTGGTAAAATGGGCAACGCTTCGCAGGCAATAGCCCTATCGTCCGCCGAATCGTCCACACTTTTCATCATTGGGCCGCGAGCTGCAATTTCATGACCGCTACAACATCCCGCAATTGGGATGTGTCGCCAGTGGTGCGCTTCACCAGCAGCGCGCCCTGCAGGGCTCCGAAAACGAGGCGGGCCACCTTGCTCGCCGGTGCCGGAAGCTTGAACTCGCCCCGTGCGGCCCCGCGCTTGAGAATCCCGGTCAGCCAAATTTGATGCGCCTTGAAGAAACCATCGACGCGCGCGCGAAGTTCCGGCGGCAGCGCCAGTATTTCGCCTGCCAGAGCTCCGCTCAGGCATACCTGGTCGGGAGTACTGGCATATTTGAGGTAAGGTTCGATATAGAAATCCAGCATCGCCATCGAAGGCTGCGACTGATCTTCGGCGATGGCAACGAGGGCGGCTCCGAAGCGCTCGACATAGCGATCGACGACGGCAATGCCCAGATCGGTTTTCGACGCAAAATGATAATGGATGCTGGCCTTGGTCATGCCGAGCGCATCGGAAATATCCTGATAGCTGAACGCGCTGTAGCCGCGCGTCTGGATCAGTATCTCGGCGAGATCGAGTATCTGTTCGGCGGTCCTGGATCGCTGCTTCGGGGCCGTCGTCGTCATAAGTTTCCTGTCATGACATCGGGCGCAAATGACCTCGCTTCACCCAATATGTCGCTCCGCTTCTTGACCCGAGATTGCGCCGGAAACCCACCGGGTTCCTGATCCATGTCCCGGCCCCGTACGTCCCGTGTTCATCCCGGAGGTCGCCCGACAATATAAGTATCTCCTCACCATCGGGACAGTCCACCTCGCCATGATTAGTCCCTGCCTCGAGCCGTTCCAGCATCACCTTTTCTCCCGCATCGGGAGCCAGATACAACGGCAGCGTCTTTAAACCGGCTATGGAGGCTTGCTCCCATCTGGCTGTCGTGCTGTCGACAACAATCCGGGTCTGTTCGGATAGCGCCATCTGCCGCAGCTTGACCAGAATGGTGCATCCGGGCGCGGTTCGCGGCGTATGGCGGCTCCGAGGTGGATTGCGGACATAGGTTCCGGTCGGGTAGTCGCCGTGCTCGTCCGAAAATACTCCGCTGAGCACGAGAAACTCTTCGCCAAGCGCGTGGTCATGCGCGGGAAACGCGCTGGCGGGCTCATAACGGACGAGGGACGTAGCCCGAGCCACTTCACCTCCGATGCGATCCAGCAGACGGCGTTCGACGCCGGCCTGGGGAGATGGAACCCATGGCATTTCATCCGTGGCGATCACGACACGGCTGGAGAAATCAGCGTTGACGAGTTCGTTCGACATTGCGGGCTCCTCAAAAGCGTTCGGAGAATGGGCGCAGATCCATTTCGTGTGTCCAGGCCGACGGATGCTGCGATGCTAGTTCCAGGTATGCATGGGCCACAAGATCGGGCTCTATTCGCGTGGATTGAGGCGGGCCGAATCTTTGATCGGTCTGAACTTCGTCGATCAATCCGTCGAGAATGACATGCGCGACATGAACGCCTTTGGGGCCGAACTCACGCGCGAGCGATTGCGCGAGACCGCGAAGGGCAAATTTCGCCGATGCGAATGCTGAAAATTGCGCGGCCCCACGTATTCCAGCCGTTGCGCCGGTCAGGATAATGGCGCCTTCGCCGCGCGCGATCATATGCGGCAGCACAGACTGGGCGGACAGCATCGCTCCGAGGCAAGCGACGCGCCACGCTTGCTCAAACTCGCTTGCGGTCGTCTGCTCGAATGGCTTGATCGCCAGCACATGAGGATTGTGTACGAACACGTCGATGCGATCGGCGTATGGTTTTAGAGCCGCTGCGACCTCCGTCGGCTGCGTAATATCTCAGCTGAGATGGGTGTAGATGCCCCCGCTTTGTTCAACTCGTCGCTTGAGATGTTCCGACCGGTTCGTCCGGGAGAGGCCGATGACGTCGTGGCCCGCCCGGGCGAAGGTCTCGGCGATACTTGCGCCGAGACCTTCGGCCGCGCCAGTGAGAAGCAAACAGCGCCGGATCGGGCGGGCCATCGTTTTCAGATCCACCGCAGGATGCTGGCGATGATGACGATCTGGGCCAACCAGCCGGCCGTGAAAGCAAGTGTGCGCGCTGCGGGAATTCCGGCCGAATAGACCATGAAATGGAGCAGGCGGGCGAAGAAGTACACCACGACAGCCACCTTCGTTGCCGGGGTTGAGATATTCAACACATACGCGATCAGCACAGCGGGCGCGAAGATCGCCAGATTCTCCACGGCGTTGGTGTGAGCCTTGATGGAGCGTTGCGCCCATGACGAATGCGCGCCGCTTTCCGGTGGTGCGCCCGCAAGAGTTCCTCCCAGGCCGCCGACGACCACGCGGTTGAGAACGTAAGGCATCCAGAAGAGGGCGGTCATGAGAACGGTGAGCGTCAGCCAATAAAGTTCTGTTGTCACGGTGGGGTTCCTCATTTGCGAATGCTGGAAATCTGACCTACTAGTAGGTAAATGTCAATGAGGCGCGTTTTCGAGACGTGGATGCGAGCTATCAATTTTTTTGGAGCGAACTGTCTCCCGCGGACTAGAGCATGATCCGGAAAAAGCCTGCCCCGCACTTGATGCGGGGTGGGAACCGATTTTCCCTCGCGACAAACGCGAAGCGTTTGCGCGGAGATCATGCTCAAACAAAAGGATAGAGCGGGATGACGATTCGAAGAAAAGTCATGCCGCTCTAGCGCCCGGTCGAACCGAAGCCGCCACTGCCGCGGTCGGTCGCGGAAAGCGATGTTGCGGGGATCAGTTCCGCCCGGACCACCGACGCAATCACCATTTGCGCGATACGCTCGCCACGGCGGATCGGGAACGGCGCGTCGCCGTGGTTGATCAGCAGCACGCCGATCTCGCCGCGATAGTCCGCATCAACCGTGCCTGGCGCATTCAACACGGTGACACCGTGCTTCGATGCGAGGCCCGAGCGCGGACGGACCTGCGCCTCATAACCTGATGGCAGCGCGATCGTAAGGCCAGTGGGCACCAGCGCGCGCTGCCCGGGCGAAAGCACAAGCGGCGAATCTTCGGGAACCGCGGCCAAGAGATCGAGCCCCGCGGCATGCGCGCTTTGATATGCCGGCAGCGCCAGACCCTCACCATGCGGCAATTGCCGGATATCGACTCTCACAACCGTGCTCACGATGGATTCTCCGGGGTTTTCGCGAGCATGGTGCCGGCGATTCGCGCCACCAATGCGGCTGCGACTTGCTCTTTGCTCATCACCGGCCAGGAGTCGACAGTGATCCTGGCGTCATCGCGCGCGAGCAGATGAACCGTGTTGCGGTCGCCGCCCATCACGCCTGACGCCGGCGACACGTCATTGGCGACGATCCAGTCGCAGCCCTTGCGCGTGAGTTTTGCCTTGGCGTTGTCGATCAGATTTTCAGTCTCGGCCGCGAATCCGATCACCAGTCCCGGACGCCGGTCCTGCAGCTTCGAGATCGTTGCAAGAATATCGGGATTTTCGACGAGCTGCAGCGGTGGCATCCCCGCCGAGGTCTTTTTCAGTTTCTGCTCGCCTTCATTGGCAACGCGCCAGTCGGCGACCGCGGCGGCGAAGATCGCGATATCCACCGGAAGCGCGGCTTCCACCCGGTGCAGCATGTCGCGCGCGGATGCCACATGCTTTACCGTCACGCCAACGGGATCGTCGAGATCGACCGGACCAGAGATCAAGGTGACATCCGCTCCGGCTCTTTGTGCGGCCACGGCAATGGCAAAACCCTGTTTGCCGGACGAGCGGTTGGCGATGTAACGCACCGGATCGATCGGCTCATGGGTCGGCCCTGCGGTGATGAGAACGCGCTTGCCGGCAAGCGGCCGAGGTTGGGAAGGGCGCAGGAAGCGCTCGGCAGAATATGCGATTTCCAGAGGCTCCGCCATCCGGCCGACGCCGGCCTCCCCGGCTTCGGCCATTTCGCCGGCATTGGGGCCGACCAAGGCGACGCCGTCGCGCTCGAGCTGCGCGACGTTGCGGCGGGTCGCGGCATTGTTCCACATCAGCGGGTTCATCGCCGGCGCGAGCAGGATCGGCCGGTTGGCCGCGAGCAGGATGGCGCTGGCCAGATCGTCGGCATGACCCTGCGCCATCTTCGCCATCAGGTCCGCGGTCGCAGGCGCCACCACGATCAGGTCGCAGTCGCGGGCGAGACGGATATGGCCGGCATCGAACTCGCTCTCGGGATCGAATAGGTCAGTATAACAGCGCTCGTTCGACAGTGCGCTGGCGGCGAGCGGCGTGACGAACTGCTGCGCGGCGCGCGTCAGCACGCAGCGGACATGAATGTGCCGCTCCTTCAGCCGCCGGATCAGGTCCAGCGCCTTATAGGCGGCGATGCCGCCGCCGATGATCAGGGTGACGCAGGGCTGATCGGTCGTATTGGCGTGCCATGCGGCGCGCGCCTGAACCTCAGCGGGCGGCAAAGCGGCTTGCGATGGTGTCGCGGAGGATTCGGAGCGACCCTGCAGAAGCTCCCCCAGGATCACCCGGACCTCCTCTTCCACGGAGCGGCCGTTGCGGGCCGAACGCAGCCGCAGATAGGTCTTGATGGTCTCGTCGAGTTTTCGGATGGTGAGGCTGGCCATAGGTATTTTTCCGACCTGTAGTGACAGCAATGCTAGCGCGCTGTGCTTACATTGCAATCATAATTGCCGGATGGCCCAGAGAATGCCGATAAATGTCGCGGCAATGATCCAGAGCGCCAGCGTACGCCACCGGCTCTTGCGGCCCTCGGTCCGGCCCATCGCCGCGATCGTCTCCGGTGACAGCGTCAGTCCTTCCCGGGTCATGGTCTCCAGCTGCTCCAGCACGGCGACCGACCGCGAGGCGATCGCTGGAAGGCCAACCAGCACCCGGCCCAGTTCACCGGCGCCCGACATCGCGCCCTGAATGCGCCCCACCGGCCCGAGATTGCGCTCGATCCATTCGCGCACCACGGGATCGGCGATCTTCCAGATGTCGAGCTTCGGATCGAAGCCGCGCGCGACACCCTCGACCACCACCATGGTCTTCTGCAGCAGGATCAGCTCAGGGCGGGTGCGCATGTCGAACAGGCCGGTGACTTCGAGCAGCAACGTCAGCAGCTTCGCCATCGAAATTTCTTCGGCGGTGCGGTTGTGAATCGGCTCGCCGATGGCGCGGATAGCTTGCGCGAAATTCTCGACCGAGTGGTGTCCGGGCACATAGCCGGCCTCGAAATGCACTTCGGCGACCCGGCGATAATCGCGCGTGATGAAGCCCAACAGAATTTCGGCCAGGAAGCGGCGTTCCTTCATGCCGAGCCGGCCCATGATGCCGAAATCGACCGCGACCAGGCGGCCGGCATCGTCGAGGAACAGATTGCCGGGGTGCATGTCGGCATGAAAGAAGCCGTCACGCAGCGCGTGGCGAAGAAAGCTCTGGATCACCTTGCGTCCGAGCTCGGGCAGATCGACCTGCGACTCCTCAAGACGCGCGTGATCGCTCAGCGCGATGCCGTCGATCCATTCCATCGTCAGGACATTGTGCGTAGTGCGATCCCAGTCGACGGTGGGGACGCGAAAATCCGGATCGTCGCGGGTGTTCTCCGCCATTTCGGAGAGCGCGGCGGCTTCCAGCCGCAGGTCCATCTCCATCGCCACCGAGCGCGACATCGTATTGATGACCTCGATCAGCCGCAGCCGTCGCGCTTCCGCCGAATTGGCTTCGGCGTTGTGCGCGACAAAGAAGAAATCGGCTAGGTCGCGGCGAAAACGCGCGGCGACATTGGGCCTGAGCACCTTCACCGCTACGGCAGTGCGCACGCCGTCCCGCTCGGTTTCGCCGCGATGCACCTGCGCGATCGACGCCGCGGCGACCGCGGGACCGAAGCTCGCAAACGCCTGCGCTACAGGACGCTCCAGCGACAGCGCAATGGCGGCCTCGGCTTCGCTTTGCGAAAATGGCGGCAGCCGGTCCTGCAGGCTTTCCAGATCGCGCGCCATGATGACGCCGACCACATCGGGTCGTGTGGCGAGAAACTGCCCAAGCTTGAGATAGGCCGGCCCGAGCCGCGTCAGCGCGCGCGACAGCTGTGGACCGGATTTGGCGCCGGGGCGCTCGACCAATCGCGCGATGCGAAGCGCGAGCTGTCCGGGCGGCGGCACCAGGCTCGGATCGACCACGCCGAATACGCCCTCGCGCGCGAACACGAAACCGGCGCGGGCCAGCCGCGCGATGTGGGTCAGTGCAGAAATCACAAACGCCAGCCCGAATGCAACGCGACAATGCCGCCGGAAAGGCTTTGCCAGGACGCGCGCGCGAAGCCTGCCGCCCGCATCATCTCGGCAAATGCATTCGGCTTCGGAAATTTCCGAATCGACTCGACGAGGTATTGATAGGATTCGGCGTCGCCGGTCACCGCGCGGCCGAGCGGCGGAATCAGCCTGAAGGAAAACAGATCGTAAATGCGATCGAGGCCGGGAACATCGACGGTCGAGAATTCCAGACAAAGAAACCGGCCGCCAGGCTTCAGCACGCGAAACGCCTCGTTCAGTGCAAGATCGATCCGCGGCACGTTGCGGATGCCGAACGCAATCGTATAGGCGTCGAAACTGCGGTCAGGGAAAGCCAGCGCTTCGGCATTGCCTTCGACAAATGACACCCGGTCGTCGAGATGCCGGGCCGCCGCGCGCCCGCGGCCAACATCCAGCATATCGGAATTGATGTCGCATACGGTGGCCCGAAAGCCCGAGCCTGCCGTCCCGGCGGTGCGAAATGCGATATCGCCGGTGCCGCCGGCCACATCGAGCAGCGCAAACGGCGTGTCGCGGCGCGGCGGATTGAGCGCGTTGATCATCAGGTCTTTCCAGACCCGGTGCAGACCCGCCGACATCAGATCGTTCATCAGGTCGTAGCGCCGTGCCACGCTGTGAAACACGTCGTTCACCAGCGTCTGCTTGTCGCCCAAGGGGACATCCCTGAAGCCAAAATGCGTGGTTTGGTCCGGCCGATCCATCAATTTTTCTCCATCGCGCAGACCATAGCGCGACTGGTTGGAGCGCGCTACAAGCGTGGCCGCGCCATCGTTAAAAGCGCCGCACGACGAGAGCTTTGGTTAATCTGCAAGGTACGCCATGACACCACGGTTTACGCGGACCATCCCCACTCTGAGAATCTTCGATGGCGGCAAAGCCAGGGAATTCTACATAGGGTTTCTCGGCTTCAAGGTCGACTTTGAGCACCGCTTCGAGCCGGACCTGCCACTGTTCATGCAGATATCGCTGGGGGACATCGTTCTGTATTTGAGCGAGCACCACGGCGACTGCTCGCCTGGTGCCAAGATCGTTATCGAAACCACAGGCCTTGCCGCATACCACGCCGATTTGATCGCGAAGAAATACGGATGTGCCCGTCCGGGGCTTGTCGACCAGCCCTGGGGTACGACCACCATGACAATCGCCGATCCGTTCTACAACCGCATCGAATTCAGCGAACGTCGCAGCGAGACATTGTCGGCTTAGCCGCAGGATCGACCGATGCCCGAATTACCCGAAGTCGAAACCGTTCGCCGCGGCCTGCAACCGGTGATGGAGGGATCGACGATCGTGCGAGCCGAAGCCAGGCGAAAAGACCTGCGGTTTCCGTTCCAGAAGGATTTTGTCGCGCGGCTGGAGGGCCAGGTCGTGACCGGGCTCGGACGCCGCGCCAAATACCTGCTGGCCGATCTTGCCTCGGGCGACGTTCTGCTGATGCATCTGGGCATGTCGGGCTCGTTCCGCGTCATCGAGGGCGAGGACCAGAAAACGCCGGGCAAATTTCACCATCCGCGAAACGAGGATCGCGCGCATGATCATGTGGTTTTTCACATGTCGTCGGGCGCGGCCATTGTCTTCAACGACCCGCGCCGCTTCGGCTACATGAAGATCATTGCGCGCCATGCACTGGAGGGGGAGCCGCTCCTGAGCGGCCTCGGTCCCGAACCGCTCGGCAACGAATTCGACGCGGCGATGCTGGCGCGCTCCTGTGCCAACAAGAAGACCAGCCTGAAGGCGGCGCTGCTCGATCAGCGCGTGGTCGCGGGGCTCGGCAACATCTATGTCTGCGAGGCGCTGTTTCGTTCGCAGCTGTCGCCACGGCGACTGGCCGCGACGCTGGCGGCCAAAGCCGGACCGCGCAAGGGCGTTGCCGCCGGACAACGCAAGGGCGTTGCGGCCGGACAACGCAACAGCGTTGCCGGGGGCGAACCGACCGATCACGCCAAACGCCTGGTCGGTGCAATTCATGCGGTGCTGAATCAGGCGATCAAGGCCGGCGGCTCGTCGCTACGCGACCATCGCCAGACTTCCGGCGAACTCGGCTATTTCCAGCATTCCTTTCAGGTCTACGACCGCGAAGGCGAAAAATGCCAGACCGCCGGCTGTGGCGGCATTGTGCGGCGTTTCACGCAGAACGGCCGCTCGACGTTCTGGTGTCCGAAATGCCAGAAGTGAGTAGGGGAAGTCACTGGAATACTTCCCACATCATTGCGATGACGAACGCAATCGGCGCCCCTCTTCCGAAGGAAGCGGGAGCGGCGCCTTGTCGTCACATCGTTGAATTCAAACCGGCTTCAGGAAGCCAGCGCCGCCGTTCTCGCGCGCGCGCGCAAAAACATCGCGGGATCGATTTCAGACGCTATCGGGAATTCGATGACGATCGGCAGTTCGTCGACGGCCCGCAAAGCGTTTTGTTTGCCGATATTCAGCTTGGTCTCGATCCATTGCCAGAGGCCGCGAATCTCCTCGGCCGATTTACCCTCCGGGGCGAGTTCGGTCACCGCCAGTCCGGCGCTCAGCGCATCCTGGTGGTCGTTGCGCATGACGATGAACGGCTGCGCGACAACGTCGGCGATGTCGAACATCTCGTTGCCAAGCGCGTTGGCTGCTTCGCTGATGCGGTGGCCGCGAAGCGGCGTCTGGTTGAGGACAAACGCGAACGGTTTCCGCCAGGCGCGGATGACATGAAGCGTCACTGCGGTGGCTTCGATATCGGCGATGCTGGGGCGCGCCGGGATCAGGCACAAATCGGCATAGCGAATCGCCTCGGTGGTGGCGGCGTTGATGCCGCCCGCGGTGTCGATGATCGTCAGCGTTACGCCACTGCGTTCGAGCGACTGCAGCCGCTGCTCGATCTCGCGGCCATTGTGAACCGGCTCGACGATGGGCTCGGCATCGCTCCGGCGCGCCTGCCAGTTCGAAAGCGTGCCTTGAGAATCGGTCTCGATCAGGCGAACCGTATGGCCGGCTTGCATCGCCACAAGGGCGAGGCCGATGGCAAGCGTACTCTTGCCGCTGCCACCCTTTTGGGTGGCCAATACCAGCGTAAGCATTGAAAGTTCCTTCGGATAGATTTTTGAGAGGGCTGCGGTTACGCCGTACTGAGTTGCATCGCGTTTACGATGCCGAGCAATTCTCGCTCAGGACGTGCCGGCCCGACCCCTTGGAGGATCGCGGCTGTCCGAATCACCTAACGCGTAATTATGCCTCATTTTGGAGAATGTGGCTAATCCGGGGTAATGCTGGACGCCGGGGGATCGCGTAACGCGACGCCGGCTGCTTCACGACCGAATTGCCGCCGGCCGGCCGCGGGATCGTACCCGGCGGCCGGCGCAAGTCCATCAGGGCGGCTATTTCGCAAATTTCGCTTTGATTGTTGCGAGGCCGGCGTCGTAAATTCCGGTCAGTGCTTCCTGCGCATCCTGTTCCTTGCCAGGGTCGGCAACGTAGGTGCTGCTCCACGTGACGGTGGAAACGCCGGGAGTTTTGGCCTGCACCTTGATGGTTGAAGTGTAGCCGGTAACCGGCAGCGGACTCGATTTGAAGGCGTAGGAATAGCTGTGCTCGACGTCGCTGCGCGCGGTCAGCGTCTCCACGAAGGTCGCCTTGCCATCCTTGGTCACGAGCGTTCGCTCCGGCGGAAGGCCTTCCTTCTCCGTGCAGGTACCAACAGGCGGCAGCCAGTCCTTGATGGCGCAGAACGGCCCGATCACCGACCACACCGCCGAGGGCGTGCCGCTGACGTCGACACTACGCGACAGCGTTGCGGCGTATGCAGGCGAGACACTGATGCTGAGCAAGGCAAGCGCGCCGAGCGCTGCCATCCGGGTCAACGCAGTGATATTCGGCTTGGTGATATCGCTTTTCATAGGGTGTCCTTTTGCTGGTGCTGAAATGCGGAGTAGGCTTGGCGGCGAGCAGATTGGCGTGGAGCGTCGAGAACAACCTGTGCCCGTCATCCCGCCAACTACAGGGTCGCCACCACGCGCCGCCAGTTCAGGAACTGAATCCGGGCCGATACAGAAACTGAACTAGAAAGCTCCGCCATTGCGTCCTAGGCTTCTCGCCATACTTCCTGCGGAGGACGCTATGACGATAGGCAGCTACAGGCAGTTCTGTCCGGTCGCGATGGCTGCGGAGATATTATGCACCCGCTGGACCGTGGTTCTGCTCCGTGAACTGATTGCCGGTTCGACACGCTTCAACGAATTGCGTCGGGGCGTTCCACGAATGTCGCCGGCGCTGCTCTCGCAGCGTCTGAAGGACCTCGAACTGGCTGGCATCGTCGCCCGCACGCCGTCGGCCTCTGATCCCAACGTCTTCGAGTACCGGTTGACAGTATCCGGACGCGAACTTGGGCCGATCGTGGAGGCCTTCGGGGTCTGGGGTCAGCGCCGGATCGAAGCGGACCTGTCGCTTGCGCATCTCGACGTGCAGCTTCTGATGTGGGATATGCGGCGAAATCTGAACACGACGCCGATGCCGGCGCGCCGCAGCGTGGTGCAGTTCATCTATCCGGAGTTGCCGAGCACACAGCGGTGCTGGTGGTTGATCGTCGATCCCGAGACCGGCGTTGATCTGTGTTCAATTGATCCCGGATTCGATGTTGATCTCTATGTATCCGTGGACCTGCGGACCATGACGGCAATTTGGATGGGGCTCGATACCGTGCGCGTTGCCGTTGCGAACCGGCGGATGACACTGACGGGAAGCCGGCAACTCGCAGCCGCCATGCAGACCTGGCTGGGCCTCAGTCCTTTTGCGAAGGAACGGAAGCTCGCGAGTTAGCAATATACGGCCTCCTCGACCGGAAGCCGGGCGACTTCAACGAGCAGTACAGTTCGTGAACTGGACCGCAATCGCGGATCCCTGATACCGACCCGACTAGATCATCACGAAAGGCGGAAATCATGGGTCACGTTGGAAGCTGCTTTTGCGGCGCTGTTAAGCTTGAGGTCACCGGTTCACCGGAGGCGATGGGCTATTGTCATTGTAGTTCCTGCCGTTCCTGGTCGGGAGGTCCGGTAAACGCTTTCAGTCTCTGGAAAGCGGACGCTGTGCAGGTGAAAGCCGGGGCTGAGCATATCGCAACGTTCGAGAGGACGTCGCTCAGCCAGCGGAAGTATTGCAAAAAATGTGGTGGGCACCTGATGACCGGTCATCAACCTCTGGGACTCGTCGACGTTTTCGCCGCGACAATCCCGACACTGAACTTCGTCCCCGGCGTCCACGTCAATTACGCGGAGACGGTGCTGCCGATGAAAGACGGACTCCCCAAGCTGAAAGACTTTCCAGCCGAATTGGGCGGCTCCGGCGAATCGGTGCTGGAATGACCACCGGCTGATCGGGCGGCCGATATCGTGGTTGTCTGGTCCGGTTTGGCTGAGTGAAGCCCGGCTTGCAAAGTGAATCGGGCCTTTCAAAAATCATGAACCTCGGCCTTCGTGCCGGGATTCTTGCTTTCTGTGTTGAGGCTCGAGCGGCCGCTCGATCCTTGATGGACCGAATTCGTATTATTGGTGCCTGCGGCGTGTAGAAGCCGGCGGCCAGCCGTAACTCAAAGTTTTTCGACGGCCTTGAAAGTTCCGTCGCGTTGAATCACCGTGAGAAAGACCTTGCTGGGAGCGTCGCGCATCTTCGACCCGAAGGTCATGATCGTTCCGCTGATGTCGAAACTTCCGACGTCGTTGATAACCCGGAGCATATCGGCGCGTGTCGGATTCGGTCCGGTGTTCTCCAGCGCGGAGGCAACAAGGCGTCCGGAAAGATAGCCCTCGAGAGATACAAATTCCGGCTTCATGTTCGGATCGAGCGCCTTTTCGGCGGCCTGGTAGTCGGCGACCACCTTCACTGACGTATCCCAGGGGAACGGGACTACTTGGGAGACAATGACGCCCTGACCCTCGGAGCCAAGCTCTCTCGCCAGCGCGTTGGCGCCAACGAAGGAGATATTGACGAAGATTGGATCAAAGCCGCTCTTGTGCGCAAGTTTGATGAACTCGGCGCACGGCCCGTACGTGCCGACCATGACCACTGCTTCCGGTTCGGCGCGCTTGATCGTGCGCAGCGCCGAGCCAACCGCTTTGGTATTACGCTCGAATGTACCTTCGGCCGTCAGCTCCATGCCGCGTTTTTCAAGCGCAAGCTTGACGCCGGCCAGACCGTCGCGGCCGAAAGAATCGTCCTGATAGAAGATTGCGATGTTTTTGAAACCAAGATCTTCGGTCAGGTGCTTGATCCAGGCCTCGGCCTCGGCGCGGTAGCTGGCGCGAATATTGACGACGTTATGGAGCTCCGGTGCGCGAAGGAATTCAGCTCCGGTGAATGGACCGATGACCGGCACATTCCTCGCGCTTGAAATTGGAATGGTTGCGGCTGCAGTTGGCGTGCCAACAGCGCCGATCAGCGCGAAGACCTTGTCCTCCTCGATCAGCTTTGTGGTTTGAGCAACCGACCGGTCCGGATCGTAGCCGTCATCGCGGCTGACAAGCTTTAGCTTTCGGCCGTGGACGCCGCCCTTGGCGTTGATTTCCGCAAAGGCTGCGAGGATACCTTGCCGCATGCCTTGGCCGAGGGCCGACGAGGGACCTTCGAGCGCGGCGGCCTGACCGAACAGAATGGTGTCGGAACTGACGCCAGCCTCCTCGGCCCCGGCATGCAGCGGACGAGCCACGGCAAACAGGATCGAAAGGCCGGTGAAGATCGTCAGTTGCAACTGTTTCATGGATCAGATCTGCGAGATCAGGAAGTCATCCGCCTTCGCCGTACGGTATCCTGCCGTGATGAAGAGCCCGCTAATCTCCCGGCGTCTTGTCTGATGCAACATGAACCCGCTCGCGCCTCACAAGGCGACACGCAGGTTGCATTCTACCGATCGCGCTCAATCGTTAACTAATCCATCCATGCGGGGCGGCATTGGTCCCCGATGTTTGTGAGTTTTTAACCTAAAACCATGTCCGATCACAGACGAGGGGACACCTGTTCGGTGGCCACGGTGCCATTCGAACGAAAGACGAAGATGACCGATCGAGATCCTGGCGACGATTGCCAGGGAGACATCATCGAGCGGCGGCGAATCTCTGCATCGCGGTCAAGGCTCTACGGGCCTGCGCTGGTGGCAGTAGGCATCGGCCTGATGCTGTCGCTGATCGCGGCCTACGCGGTTGGGCGGTGGGAACAGCGCGTCACCAAGGTCGAGTTCGAGGGCGTGGCCGCGACCGAATTGATCGTGATGCAGAACGGGATCAACGAATATCTCAGCCGGTTGGTCACGCTGCGCACCCTGTTCGAATCCACCAACGAGGAGGTCACCCGGAGCGAGTTCGAGGTTTTTGGCGGCCGCCTGTTTGTGGATCATCCGGGGATTCTTCGCGTCGGCTGGCTGCCGAGGGTCAACCGAAAGGAGCGTGCCGACTACGAGGCCGCAGCGGTCAATGATGGCATCGCCGGCTATCAGATCAGATCTCTCGCGCCGGATGGCGGCCTTTCTCCGGCGCCGGAGAGCAAATTCTATTTCCCGGTCTTCTTTTCCACCGAATCGAAAACTTCGATGGTTTACGGGCTGGATTATTCAACCGAGCCGATACGGTGGGCGACGCTGGTGCGCGCGCGGGATAATGACGCGGTCGCGACGCTACCCACCAAACTGGTTTACGATCCGAAAGGCGACACCCCCGGGGTGCTGGTCAGCGTGCCCGTATATGCGAAGGGAACTTCGCGCACCACGATTCCAGACCGGCGGCGCAATCTGACTGGTTTCGTGGTCGGAATATTCGATCTGGAGCAACTGCTGCAATCGATCCGAACGGCGAGCGCGGCATCTACCACCATCACCATCAACGCCTACCCGCCTGAGTTGGGCCCCGGCGGACCGCAATATCGCTCCGTTCCCGATTATTCATCGGCACCGCAAACACCGCAATCGATGCAGGACTTCGCGACAGGGACGCACTGGTCGGGCGCGCTCAGGATCGGCGATGCCACCTGGCAAGTGCAGGCCATCCCTGCCGCCGGTGGCCGACTGATCGCGCGGTACGACCGTGCTTTGATCGTGCTGACCGCCGGACTGATCATCACCATATTCGTGGCCGTGTATCTCGGTCTCGCAAGCCGCAACTCGCGCCAGCTCGCACTGGCGAACCGGCGGGTTCTGGAGCTTGCGCAGACCGACATTCTGACCGGGCTTCCGAACCGGGCGTTCTTTCTGGAACAACTGGATGAGGCCTATTCGGACGAGCGCCAGCGCGGCGGGGCGTTTTCAATCCTGATGCTCGATCTCGATCGCTTCAAGAACGTCAACGACTCGCTCGGTCATGCTGCCGGCGACGCGTTGCTGCGGCAGGTGGCGCTTCGCTTGAAATCCGCGCTGCGCAGTACCGATGTGCTGGCGCGGCTGGGGGGCGACGAATTCGCCATCATCCAGGCCGAGTGCGACGATCAACGGACCGGTTCGATCGATCTGGCGACCCGAATTTCCAAGCTCATCGCCGAGCCATTCCTGCTGCAGGGCCATCAAGTGGAAGTCGGTACCAGCATCGGTATTGCGATGGCCCCGGAGCACCGCAGCGATCAGGAGCAGTTGCTGAAAAAGGCCGACCTTGCGCTGTATCGATCGAAATCGGCCGGCCGGAACTGCTTTACTCTCTACGATGAAGCGATGTCCGCGGAACTCGAAGCACGAAACACGCTGGAAAGCGACTTGCGGGACGCCGTCGCACGCTGTCAGTTCGAGCTGCATTATCAGCCGTTCTTCGACTTCCAGAGCGGCGAGCGGCGTGGCCTGGAAGCCCTTGTTCGTTGGCGTCATCCGACAAGAGGGCTGATACCGCCCGACCAGTTCATCCCGCTCGCCGAGGAGACCGGACTCATCGTCCCGCTAGGTGAATGGGTGCTCAGGCGAGCTTGCGACGACGCGACATCCTGGCCGGCAGACGTCAAGGTCGCCGTGAACTTGTCACCGGTCCAGCTCAAGCAGGCCGAGTTGTTTGATGTCATCCGGTCCGCGTTGCGGAGTTGCGGTCTGCCGCCGGAGCGGCTGGAAATTGAGCTCACCGAATCCGTCCTGCTGGAAAGGGCGGTCGAAAATCACGCCTTGATGGAACGACTCAAGGGTATCGGGATTTCGCTGGCGCTTGACGACTTCGGCACCGGATATTCATCGCTGAGCTGCCTGACGGCGTTCCCGTTCGACAAGATCAAGATCGACAGGTCGTTCATTGGCAATCTCGCGAACGGTCACAAGAGTTCGGCGATCATTTCGTCGATCGTGGCCCTGGCGCGCGGTATAGGCATGTCGGTCACTGCCGAAGGTGTGGAAACCCACGAGCAATTCGAGAGGTTGAGAACGCTAGGGGTGAACTTCGCTCAGGGCTACTTGCTCGGCCGGCCGATGCCGCTCGGCGACTCAAAAGTCAGTCTCAATCAGATCATGCGCACCTGGGTGCAGCGTTGCGCCGCCAGTCGCGGCATGGACGACTTTGGCCGCGGTTCCCTGAACGATGCAAGCCATATCCACGGATCATTCGCGCCCGCGCAGCATCATCCGCGGTCGCTTGCCGGGTAATTCTGGAAGTGCTGGTTCGCGTCGGGATGAGCATGATCGGCGCAGGGCCGAACAGCGTTCGCCTACTTCCTAACACAGATCACGCGCACGACCGACGCCTTTGCATCCGACGATCCGTCGGCCGCGTTCACGCCATTCACTTTAAGAAACTCGCGCACGGTATCCGCCGATACCAGCGCCGCCTGCGCCGCGGGCGCGGCATTTGATGGCCCCGCAACGACCACCGGCTTGAGCAGCGCGATGCCGGCGAATTTGCCGTCATCATCGAACGCCGCTGCGCCGGAAAAGCCCATAGCGGGGGCCGGGGCCAGCACGAGATCGGTGCTGCTGCCGGCTTGGGCGATCGAGGCCTTGACGCTGCTCGCCGCAGCACCGCCGCCCTGGTTTTGCGGATCGGCAATACCTGTGAGCTCGACATTGGTTTTCGCCGCGCCGCTGCTCAGGCCCAGCGGCTTCAATCCGCGCGCACCATAAATGCGCAGCAGCGCGAGATCGTGGTCCTTGTCCTCGGCGACGCGATCGGCATTGCCGTGGCCGGCGATCGCGATCGCCAGGCAGCCGTCGGTGATCTGGCGGTCGGCAATGATGGCGCCATCACTCACCACAATGCCGGTGCCGTATTCGACGGTCTTGCGCGCCGGTGGGCCTGCGATCTGCGCGCCTGATGGAAACGGATTGAACGCGCTCGACATCGCGATCACCACCGGCTCGACCGTGCCTTCGGTGGCCTGGTCGTAGAGAATGGTGAGGATGCGGACCTCGTCGCCCTTGAATTGTCCGCGCACGTAGAACTTTTTCAGGCCTTGCGTGCCCGACAGCACGAAGAAGTCGGGCTTGACCACGGTGTAATCGACCTTGCGTCCGGCGGGTTCCTTCCTTTCCTGATCGGCGAGTTTGGCGGTGGCGGGGTTGGCTTCCTTGCGCCGTGCAAGCTGAATCTGGATGGTGCCGGTCGACGAACTCCATTTGGCGCCGTTGGCGTCGCTGGATTGCTGCGGCACCAGCTTGGTCGGGATACCCAGCCGTACCCCGCTGCCGGCGTCGGTGACGATTTTCCAGCCGACATTGTCCTGCCGCCGCTTGGCGGTTTCGGCGAGCACGCCGCGCTCCTGCGGATTGAGCACGCCGGTCGGCTTGCCACCCCTCGCTTTCTGAAACTCCTTGATCGCGGCCACCATGCGCTCACTGACTTCGCCCGTGATGGCGCCGTTGTAGTTGCCAACCCAGGCGAGGTCCGACTGGATCGCCTGGCGCTCCGCCTGCGCCATCGCATTGGCGGTATCGGCGGGTGTCTGCAGAGCGGGGCGGATCGGAACGGTCGTCACCGGCTTCGGCTTGACGCCCGTCACGGCAGCCGTTCCGGACATTTGAGCCTGGGCGGAAGCCCCCGCGGCCACGAATATCAATGTTGCTGTCAGCATCGATCTCATGACAAATCTCGGGTCCATTGAAGCGCGCGCAATTAAGCACATCTGCTTGGTCGGCGACAGGGATGCGATGGTTCAGGGAATGATGCATACCCTCATTCTGAGGAGCGGCCGCTTGGCCGCGTCTCGAAGGATGAGATGCGTACTCACATGGTTCGAGACGCGCCAACGGGTCCGCGCGAAGCGCGGCCCGATGATAAACTCCGACGCGCGCCTCACCATGAGGACCGACAGGACTGAAGGAATGACCTGATCATGCTGAGTCCCGAAGAACTCGAACGATACGCTCGCCACATCGTGCTGCGCGAAGTCGGCGGCCCCGGTCAGGCCGCCTTGAAGGACGCGTCCGTGCTGGTGATCGGCGCCGGCGGCCTCGGCGCACCCGCGCTGATGTATCTTGCCGCGGCCGGCGTCGGCATGCTCGGCGCGGTCGATGATGACATCGTCTCGCTGTCCAATCTCCAGCGTCAGATCATTCACTCCACGCCGGACGTCGGCCGGCGCAAGGTCGACAGTGCCGCCGGGCAAATTCATGCGCTCAATCCCCATGTCAGGTTTGCGGCGCACGCCACGCGGCTCGATGCCGACAACGCGATGTCACTGATCGGCAGTTACGATCTGGTGCTCGACGGGTCGGACAATTTCGAAACCCGCTATCTGGTCTCGGATGCGTGTTTCCTTGCCGGCAAGCCGTTGATCACGGCGGCGCTTGGCGTGTTCGACGGATCGCTGACCACGATACGCGCGCATGAGACCAACGCCGAAGGAGAGTTCAATCCGACCTACCGCTGTCTATTTCCCGAACCGCCGCCGCCGGGCACGGTGCCGGCCTGCGCCGAGGCTGGCGTGCTGGGCGCGCTTGCCGGCGTCCTGGGATCGATGATGGCGCTGGAGGCGATCCGCGAAATCGTCGGCTTCGGCGAGGGCCTGGTCGGGCGGTTGTTGATGGTGGACGCGCGCGCGATGCGGTTCGAGACCCTGCGCTACCAGCGCGATCCGGCCAACCCGCTCAATGGCGACGCGCCGACGATCGTGGATTTGAGCGCGTATCTGAGCGGGGACCTCTGAAGGCCATCACCCCAACCCTCCCCGCGAGCGGGAGAGCAGGTATACCGCGTCGTGTAGCGGGCGGTATCCGTCAACACAGATGTTTGGCTACGTCCTGCGCGGATGCCCGGGGCTCACCGCGCGCGGCAAGCTCCGGCCGCTCCCTCTCCCGCTTGCGGGCCGGGGTGGGGGCGCTTCAGTCGACAACCCCTCACAACATGCTGGGCAGCACGCGGTCCGGCGGCTTGTGATTGTCGAGGAAGGTTCTGATGTTGATGATTACCTTCTCACCCATCTCGACGCGGCCTTCAATGGTCGCCGAGCCCATATGCGGCAGCAGCGTCACCTTGCCGGCCCTGGCCAGCCGCACCAGTTTCGGATTGACCGCGGGCTCGTGCTCGAACACGTCGAGGCCGGCGCCGCCGATCTCGCCGGCTTCGATCAGCTTGGTCAGCGTTTCCTCGTCGATCACCTCGCCGCGCGCGGTGTTGACGATATAGGCGTCCTTGCGGATCAGTTTCAGCCGCCGCGCCGACAGCAAATGAAACGTGGCCGGCGTGTGCGGACAATTCACCGAGATGATATCCATCCGCGCCAGCATCTGGTCGAGGCTTTCCCAATAGGTCGCGCCCAGTTCGTCGGCGATCCGCGGCGCGACGGGACGGCGGTTGTGGTAATGGATTTGCAGGCCGAAGGCACGGGCGCGGCGCGCCACGGCCTGACCGATGCGGCCCATGCCGATGATGCCGAGCCGCTTGCCGCCGATGCGATGGCCGAGCATCCAGGTCGGCGACCAGCCCGGCCAGTTCTTGCCCTCGGTGAGGATCGAGGCGCCTTCGATCAGCCGCCGCGGCACCGCCAGGATCAGCGCCATCGTCATATCGGCGGTGTCTTCGGTCAAAACCTTCGGCGTATTGGTAACGGTGATGCCGCGGGCGTGGGCTGCGATGACATCGATATTGTCGACGCCGTTGCCGAAATTGGCGATCAGCTTCAGCTTGCAGTCGGGCTGCTTGAGAAGCTCTTCGGTGATCACGTCGGTGACGGTCGGCACCAGGATATCGGCGGAGCGGACCGCGTCGGCGATTTGTTCCGGCGTCAAGGGCGTATCGTCGAGATTGAGCTGGGCGTCGAACAGCTCTCGCATCCGGGTCTCGATCGAGTCCGGCAGCTTGCGCGTCACGACAACGAGAGGCTTTTTCTTAACGGACATGTCCTGCTCTCATGAGGCTCTCGCTCGTAATGGCTGCGCCGTTCAGGCCTCATTAACCCGGTTGTTCGACACTGCGGCTGCCGCGTGGTCCCGGCGTTCCCTTTGGGTTCCCGATATTTCCCCTGGATTTCCCAAGGGGGAATTCGGGCTTGTCTTGGTGGTAGGCGTCCTCTCTAGCAGAAGGCCGGCCCAAGACAAGAACCCGAACTGACAGACCGAGGGGGTAATCGGGACCGGCTACAGGGGGTTCAAGGGGTCGACGTTCGCTGGTGCTTCAACTCCAGGAATTTGAGTCGGTATCCCGGCAGGAGACGAGTTGATGGCGTTGAGGCGTTTTTTTTCTGCAGTGGTGCTCGCAGCGGTGTTGCTGGCGGCGTCGGTGAGTTCAGGATTTTCGGCAAAGGATTCGCCCGTCACCACCAGCGGCTTGCCGGTGCCGCGTTATGTCAGCCTCAAATCCGATCACGTGAATGTCAGGGCTGGTCCGACCAAGGACAACGACGTCGCCTGGGTCTATACCCGTTCGGGCCTGCCGGTTGAAATCACCGCTGAATTCGAGAACTGGCGCCGGGTCCGGGATTCGGAGGGAGCCGAGGGGTGGGTTTACCACTCGCTGCTGTCCGGTCGCCGCACCGCGGTCATCACCATGAAGACCAAGGACGAACTCGCGCCGCTCTACGAGAGCGCCGACGAAACCAGCTCGATCGCGGCCCGCCTGCAGGCCGGCGTCGTGGCCCAGGTCAAGCGCTGCACGGCCGGCTGGTGCCGCGTCACCGGCAACGGCTTCGACGGCTGGATCGAGCAGCAGCGGCTGTGGGGCGTCTATGCCGACGAGAAGGTGGAGTGAGTAATCCTCATCCCGAGGAGCGGCCGCTTGGCCGCGTATCGAGGGATGAACAGCCTGATGGTTCGAGACGCGCGAAGACGCGCTCCTCACCATGAGGACCACAATCAGGTCAGCAAAGATAAAATGCGGTCAGCGCTTCTTGCGCAGCCGGACCACCATGTCGACCCGGGCGATTTCGTAGCCCTCGGGCACTTCCGGCATCTTCTGCAACACCAGATGCGGATCCGGAATGTCGACCAGCTCGTGACTGTTTTCGAGGTAGAAGTGGTGATGCGCGGACACGTTGGTGTCGAAATAGGTCTTGGTGCCGTCGACGCTGACCTGACGCAGCAAGCCTGCATCGGTTAGCTGGTTGAGGGTGTTGTAGACCGTGGCGAGCGACACCGGAACCTTGGCGTGGGTCGCTTCCTCGTAAAGCATTTCCGCGGTGAGATGGCGGGCGCCCTTGCCGAACAGCAGCCAGCCCAGCGCCATACGCTGACGGGTCGGACGCAGTCCGGCCGCCTGCAGCATTTCGTTGACATCGTGCCAGGGGCAGCCGGTCAGGGCCGGTTGGCGTCCCGCACTGCGAGCCACGGAGCCTGCATCGTCGGCATTCACACTCGAATCGTCGTTGCTCATGTCCACTGGTGGCACCGCACTCGCTATCTCAACACTATGGCAATGGAATATAAGAAGGAAAGGCGTTAGATGCAAGCTTTTCGCAACTAGACGGAACCCGGACGGGACGCGGCGATTTACCCCTGTCGTGGTGCTTTGCCGTCCGCGGGGCCTATGATAGAGAGCGCGCGGACTTAGCTTTGCGATCTCGGCAAAGGCAAGCGCCGCAGGAGCAATCCTGACCTGCGGTATTCGCGCCAATCCGTGGTAACTGGCGCGCTTCCTACGCGAAACGGGTCTTTTTCGCTCGAAAATACTCCATCGGGATTTTAAGAGAGGCTCGGCAGATGCTGGATCGGCGCGGCGGCTACGAATACGAGGATCTGCTGGCATGCGGCCGCGGAGAGATGTTTGGCCCGGGCAATGCACAATTGCCGCTGCCTCCGATGCTGATGTTCGACCGCATCAGCCAGATTTCCGCGACCGGCGGGGAATACGGCAGGGGCCTGATCCGCGCCGAACTCGATGTGAAGCCGGATCTTTGGTTCTTCGGTTGCCATTTCAAGGGCGATCCTGTGATGCCGGGATGCCTGGGGCTCGACGCGCTCTGGCAGATGATTGGCTTCTTTCTGGGCTGGAGCGGCGGCGAGGGCCGCGGCCGGGCGCTCGGCCTCGGCGAGCTCAAGCTTTCCGGGCAGGTGATGCCGAACGTGCGCAAGATTGTGTACAACGTCGACATCAAACGCGTGATCCGTCTAAAGCTCGTGTTAGGCATCGCCGACGGGTGGCTTTCAGCCGATGACGACATTATCTATCGCGCGAAGGATTTGAAGGTCGGCCTGTTCAAGCAGGAAGCAGCATTGCAGCTGGGAACGTAAGATACTTGCGCAGGCAGGCCGACGAAGCGGCTTTCGGTTTGACGACGGCCATCACACAAAAACGCAATGACAGGGCGAGGCGATCATGAGGCGGGTTGTCATCACGGGGATGGGTATTGTCTCATCCATCGGAAACAACACCCAGGAAGTGCTTGCGAGCCTCCATGAGGCGAAGTCCGGCATTACGCGCGCGGAGAAATATGCCGAGCTCGGTTTCCGCTCCCAGGTGCAGGGCGCCCCCACGCTCGATCCGAGCGGCGTCATCGATCGGCGAGCGATGCGCTTCCTCGGCGACGGGGCGGCGTGGAATCACGTTGCGATGGAGCAGGCGATCCAGGATGCCGGTCTTGAGCCGGCGGAAGTTTCCAACGTGCGCACCGGGATCATCATGGGCTCCGGCGGCCCGTCGGCCCGCACCATCGTGGAAGCTGCCGATATCACCCGTTCCAAGGGGCCAAAGCGGGTCGGACCTTTCGCGGTGCCAAAGGCGATGTCATCGACGGCGTCGGCGACGCTTGCCACCTGGTTCAAGATCAAGGGCGTGAACTATTCGATCTCGTCGGCCTGCGCCACGTCGAACCATTGTATCGGCAACGCCTACGAGACCATCCAGATCGGCAAGCAGGACGTTATTTTCGCAGGCGGCTGCGAAGAGCTCGACTGGACGCTGTCGGTGCTGTTCGACGCGATGGGCGCGATGTCGTCGAAATACAACGATACCCCCGCGACGGCCTCCCGTCCTTATGACGTCAGCCGCGACGGTTTTGTGATTGCAGGCGGCGCTGGCGTCGTCGTGCTGGAGGAGCTTGAGCATGCCAAGGCGCGCGGCGCGCGCATGTACGGCGAAATCGTCGGCTACGGCGCCACCTCCGACGGCTACGACATGGTCGCGCCTTCAGGCGAAGGCGCGGAACGCTGCATGAAGATGGCGCTGGCAACCGTGAATAGCAAAATCGATTACATCAATCCGCATGCGACCTCGACGCCGGCCGGCGATCCGCCGGAAATGGAAGCGATTCGCAAGGTGTTCGGGACCGGCGAAAAGTGTCCGCCGATTTCCGCGACCAAGGCGCTGACCGGACATTCGCTCGGCGCCACCGGGGTGCAGGAAGCGATCTACTCGCTCTTGATGATGAACAACGGGTTTATCTGCGAAAGCGCTCACATCACCGAACTCGACCCGGTATTCGCCGACATGCCGATCGTGCGCAAGCGCATCGACAACGCCAGACTCGGAACCGTGATTTCGAACTCGTTCGGATTCGGCGGCACCAACGCCACCCTGGTGTTCAAGCGGATGGATGCGTGAAATTGCGCACGAGCTAACACCTCAATTCACCGTCATGGCCGGGCATAGTAGTCTGCCCGGCGCAGACTACGTCCACGCGAGGTCAGAAAGACGTGGATGCCCGGCACAAGGCCGGACATGACGCAAGAGAAAGCACGGCGAGCATGCAGGATCTGATGAAAGGCAAGCGCGGCCTGATCATGGGCGTCGCCAATGATCATTCGATTGCCTGGGGCATTGCCAAAACGCTTGCTGCGCAGGGCGCCGAGTTGGCCTTCACCTATCAGGGCGAGGCGCTGGGCAAACGCGTCAGGCCGCTGGCCGAGCAGCTCGGGGTGCCCGTGGTTCTGCCCTGCGATGTCGAGGACATCGCCAGCGTCGATGCGGTGTTCGAAACGCTGCGTGGCACGTGGGGGCGGCTGGATTTTCTGGTCCACGCCATCGGCTTCACCGACAAGAACGAACTTCGGGGCCGCTATGCGGACACCACGCGCGAAAACTTTTCGCGCACCATGGTGATTTCGTGCTTCTCCTTCACCGAGCTGGCCAAGCGTGCCGCGGAGTTGATGCCCGAGACCGGCGGTTCCATCATCACCTTGACATTCGGCGGTTCGACCCGCGTGATGCCGAATTACAATGTGATGGGAGTAGCGAAAGCCGCGCTGGAAGCCTCTGTGCGCTATCTCGCGCTCGACTTCGGCAGAAGGAAGATCCGGGTCAATTCGATTTCAGCGGGACCGGTTCGCACCCTCGCCGGCGCCGTCATCGGTGACTCCCGCACCATGTTCGCATTTCAGCAAAAGCATTCGCCGCTCGGGCGCGGCGTGTCCCTCGACGAACTCGGCGGCTCGGCGCTGTATCTGCTGTCCGATCTGTCGACCGGCGTGACCGGCGAAATTCATTATGTCGATTCCGGCTACAACATCATTTCGATGCCGCGGCCGGAGGATTTGAAGAACAGCGCCGAATAGCTTTACCCCGCCGCGATCACGCTCGCGCGCTGGAAGGCCGGCCGCGCCGCGCAGCGATCGATGTAGCGGTCGAAGGACGGGCGCGGCGGCACCATCTTGAACAGCCGCACCGCGAAATTCAGCCCCGAGCCGATGATGATATCCGCGGCCGAGAATCTGTCGCCGAGGATCCACGGTCCCTTCGTCAATGCTGCGTCGAGCACATCGAATACCCGCTGGGCGTCGCCCCAGCCCGCGGCCACGGAATTCATCTCGATCTTGGTCGCGACCTGCACCATCGCGGGCTCGACGCAGCCAGGCGCGAAGAACAGCCAGTAAAGATATTTCGCGCGCAAGGGGTCGCCTAAGGGTGGCGCAAGATTCGCTTGCGGATAGCGTTCGGCCACATAGGCGCAAATCGCGGCGGCTTCCGCGAGCGTCGCGTCACCGTCCCTTAGCGCCGGCACTTTCGCCATCGGGTTGATCGCAAGATATTCAGGCTTCTTCTGCGCGCCGGTGGAAATGTCGGTCAGCACGCGCTCGTAAGGCTGCCCGGTTTCTTCCATCAGCCACAGCGCGGAAAACGACCGCGAACGTGGCGACCAATAGAGCTGCATCATCTGACAGCTTCCTCTCTTTTCCATCGATAACATTTCATGACGAATCCGGTCATCGGCTCGACCGCTTCCTTTTCAAAGACAAAACCCTCGCGCTCATACCAGCGCCACGCCTTTTCATTTTCGCGCACGCAGCGCAACGTAATTTCATCCGGCAGCTTCTCGCGCGTGAACGCGAGCAGCTCCCGCCCGAGGTTCCGACCCTGATATTCCGGCGCGACGAACAGCTGGTCGAGATACATGTTCGGCAGGTGCAACGCCAGCATGGCCGCAAGATGACCGTCGTCGGCGGCGACGAACAGGCTCCAGCCCTTCCCGACCTCGAGCGGGATGCGCGCGCGCAATTGCGCCAGCAGAAAATTGCTGGCTTCCGCTAGCCCGGTTGAGGCCCAGCTGTTCATCCAGACGCGCGCGATCTCGTCATATTCGTCCGCTCGGGCGGGACGTATGGTTGGCGGCGGCATGAAAAACAAGTCCTTCCGGCGGGCAAAGAAAAAGCCCCCGCGATACTATCGCGAGGGCTAGGTTTACTTCAATCGCTGCGATCAGGTGTGGTCGAAGCGATCGGCATTCATCACCTTGGTCCACGCCGCCACGAAGTCTTTCACAAACTTCTCCTTCGAGTCCGCGCACGCATAGACTTCCGCGAGAGCCCGGAGCTGGGAGTGCGAACCGAAGATCAGGTCGACACGGGTGCCGGTCCACTTGACCTCGTTCGTCTTCCGGTCGCGCCCTTCGAACACGCCTTCGGTTCCGGCGGACGGCTGCCATTGCGTGCTCATGTCGAGCAGGTTGATGAAGAAGTCGTTCGTCAGCGTCTCGGGCCGCTGGGTGAAGACGCCATGCGCCGGCTGTCCGGCGTTCAGCACGCGCAGGCCGCCGACGAGCACCGTCATCTCAGGCGCCGTCAGCGTCAGCAATTGCGCCCGATCCACCAACTGCTCCTCAGGGGATACGCGCTGCTTGCCACGGAGATAGTTGCGGAAACCGTCAGCGGTCAGTTCGAGCGGAGCAAAGGATTCGACGTCGGTTTGCTCCTGCGATGCGTCCATGCACCCCGGCGTGAAGGGCGCCTTCACCTCGTGCCCGGCGTCCTTGGCGGCTTTCTCGATCGCAGCGTTGCCGCCGAGAACGATCAGGTCGGCGAGCGAGACTTTCTTGCCGCCGGACTGCGAAGCGTTGAATTCCTTTTGGATCGCGTCGAGTTTCTGAAGGACCGTCGCCAGCTGAGCCGGCTGGTTGACGTCCCAATCCTTCTGCGGCGCGAGGCGAATACGCGCCCCGTTCGCGCCACCGCGCTTGTCGGAGCCGCGGAACGTCGAGGCCGAAGCCCAAGCCGTCGAGACCAATTGGGACACCGACAGCCCGGACGCGAGGATCTTGGCCTTCAGAGCGGCAATGTCCTGCTCGCCGATCAGTTCATGATCGACTGCGGGAATGGGGTCTTGCCACGGCAGTTCCTCCTTCGGAACGAGCGGACCAAGATAACGCACGATCGGGCCCATGTCGCGGTGCGTGAGCTTGTACCAGGCCCTCGCGAACGCATCCGCGAACTGATCCGGATTTTCGTGGAAGCGCCTTGAAATCTTTTCGTAAACAGGGTCGAACCGCAACGCGAGGTCAGTGGTCAGCATGGATGGCGCGTGACGCTTTGACGGGTCGTACGCATCCGGCACTGTACCGGCGCCTGCGTCATGCTTCGGTTTCCACTGATGCGCACCGGCCGGGCTCTTGGTCAGTTCCCATTCGTAGCCGAACAGGTTCCAGAAGAAGTTGTTGCTCCACTTCGTTGGCGTCGTGGTCCAGACGACTTCCAGGCCGCTGCCGATCGCGTCACCGCCTTTGCCACTGCCATAGGCGTTCTTCCAGCCGAGCCCCTGCGCCTCGATGCCGGCGGCTTCCGGCTCCGGGCCCACCAGCGACGCATCGCCCGCGCCATGAGTCTTGCCGAAGCTGTGACCGCCAGCAATCAGCGCGACCGTTTCTTCGTCGTTCATCGCCATGCGCGCGAACGTCTCGCGAATATCCTTGGCCGCCGCGAGCGGATCCGGATTGCCGTTCGGCCCTTCCGGATTGACGTAGATCAGACCCATCTGCACGGCGGCGAGAGGATTCTGAAGATCACGGTCGCCGCTGTAGCGCTCGTCCGCCAGCCACTTGCCTTCGGAGCCCCAGTAGATGTCCTCTTCGGGCTCCCAGACGTCAGCGCGTCCGCCGCCGAAACCGAACGTCTTGAACCCCATCGACTCGAGAGCGACGTTGCCCGTGAGAATCATGAGGTCGGCCCATGAGATCTTGTTGCCGTACTTCTGCTTGATCGGCCACAGCAACCTGCGCGCCTTGTCGAGGTTCACGTTGTCCGGCCAGCTGTTGAGAGGCGCGAAACGCTGTTGGCCGGCTCCGGCGCCGCCACGGCCGTCGCCGACGCGGTACGTGCCTGCGCTGTGCCACGCCATCCGAATGAACAGCGGCCCGTAGTGGCCAAAGTCGGCCGGCCACCACTCCTGCGAGTCCGTCATCAGCGCGTGGAGATCCTTCTTCAGCGCCTCGATGTCGAGCTTCTTGAACTCCTCGGCGTAGTCGAACGCCCCGCCCATCGGATTGGACAGGGTGGAGTGCTGATGGAGAACCTGAAGGTTCAGCTGGTTCGGCCACCAGTCGCGGTTGGCCCTGGCAGCAGTCGTGTGCACGACCGGGCACTTGCCGGCGCTTTCGTCAGTCTTTGCGTCCATGTTTTTCTCCAATCGTGTTCTGTAATTTTCTTCGAGTCGTTCCCTGTGAAACCATGATGGTTTTTGGGAGCTGTTGCCGACGAGATCCCAATTTCAGGGCGAAGCCGCGCACGTCGCGCACATTTGACCAAGGTGGAGACTCCAGACGCATTGACCTGGAACAACCACGTCAGCCCGGATCCGCAGGGTTGGTGCCTCTCGCCAAATTCGCTGGAACCCTACCTTGGAAGATATCTAACATCAGGTCCAGTCGAATTGTCTTGAGCTCTCGATCAGTTTATCTGATGGCGATGATCACGCTTCGACAGCTTCGTTATCTCTCGGCGCTGGCCAAGCATGGCCATTTTGGCCGTGCGGCCGAGGCCTGCGCCGTGACCCAGCCCGCTCTGTCGATGCAGATTCGCGATCTTGAGCGGACGCTCGGCGTCGCTGTGGTCGAGCGCCGGCCCGGCGATGTGATGCTGACCGATGTCGGGCGCGAAATCGCGCGCCGAGCCGAGGATGTACTGACGGCCTCGCGCGATCTGGTCGACTTCGCGCGCCATCGCGGCGGTCTGCTGACGGGGCGGCTGACGCTCGGGGTGATCCCCTCCCTGGCGCCGTATCTGCTGCCGCGCATTCTTCCCCTGCTGCAAACCCGATTCCCGGAATTGCGACTTGAGTTGCGGGAAACCCAGACCAGGCAACTTGTCGAGGACATCAAGAGCGGCACGCTCGACGCCGCGATGCTCGCTTTGCCGGTCGGCGAGCCCGACATCAACACGATTGTCTTGTTCGAAGACCTGTTTCTGCTTGCGGTGCCATCCGACGATCCGCGCCAGGAGGCGACGCGGGTTGCCGCCGAAGATATCGATCAGAGCAGGCTGATCCTGCTCGAGGACGGCCACTGCCTGCGCGATCAGGCACTGGCGTTTTGCGCGACCGCAGCGCGGAGCCGCACAGCGAGCGCCGGTGGGACGGTGTTTGGCGCCAGCAGTCTGACGACCGTGATGCAGATGGTCGCGGGCGGCTATGGCGTGACGCTGATTCCGCAGATCGCCGCCGACGTCGAACGGCGCGACGGCAGAGTGAAGTTTCTGCGCCTGAAAAATCCGCAACCCGGCCGCAGCATCGGCCTCGCGTTCCGCCGCACCTCGCCGCGCAAGGCGGATTTTGCGGCGCTGGGCGAAGTGGTGAAAGAGAGCATGGATATCGCGCCCGCGCCGACCGCGAACAGGAAGCGCGGCTGACTGGCAATGGCCGTCATACCCGCGAAGGCGGGTATCCAGTAATCACCGCCATCCATTACTTCCTTCGGTGATTACTGGATCATCCGCTTTCGCGGATGATGACGGCGATGAGCGCCGGTGCGTTCCACACAAACACAAAGGGCGGCTGCCACGCCGCCCTCTTGCACTCAATGGAATCGCAATCAGACGCCCAGCGTTCCGGCCTTTGCCGCGGCGTAGCGCTCTTCGACGGCCTTCCAGTTCACCGTGTTCCACCACGCCTTCAGATAGTCGGCGCGGCGGTTCTGATAGCTGAGATAATAGGCGTGCTCCCAGACGTCGTTGCCAAGCAATGCATGCTTGCCGTCCATCATGGGATTGTCCTGGTTCGGACGGGTCTCGAGCGCAAGCTTGCCGTCCTTCGCGACCGTGACAAAGGTCCAGCCCGAACCGAACACCTTTAGGCCGGCGGCGTCGAAATCGGTCCGGCATTTTTCCATCCCGCCGAGGTCGCGGTCGATCGCTGCAAGAACTTCGCCTTCAGGCTTTCCGCCATTCGGCCCCATGATCCGCCAGAACATGGTGTGATTGGCATGGCCGCCGAGATTGTTGCGCACGCCGGTGCGGATGCTTTCCGGCACGCTGTCGAGATTGCCCAGAACCTCGGCGATCGGCATCGACGCAATCTGCGGATTTTCCTTGGCGAAATTGTTCAGATTGTTGACATAGGCCTGATGGTGCAAATCGTGATGAATTTCCATGGTCCTGGCGTCGATATGCGGCTCGAGCGCGTTGACGGGGTAGGCGAGGGGATCGAGCTTGAAGGGACCGGCGGGCGCGGCAGCCGCGGGCTGCGCAAAGGCGATGCGGGGCGAGGCTGCAACAGTGGCAATACCAGTTGCCGCGATCATCAGATAGCGCCGGGACAAGGAAGTCATCGTGGTTTCTCCGTTGAAGGGAAGCTGCGGGGAAGGAGCATGCGTTCTGTTCCGGACGTCTCGCAGGTGACAACAACGACTTCGGCAGCGACATTAAACGTCACGACGCGGCTATTGCGTAGCGAGCATCCCGGCAAACGCATTGAACAAATACGCGTGGCCCGCGATGCCGTTTCGAGTGTCGGCGTCACGATGCCGTGGCGGAATCGCCCGCGTTCCTCATCGAAAAGTGATTTGCCTATCGGCACGAACGACAAAAAAGGGGCGGCTCAAAAGCCGCCCCTTTGAAACACAGAATTTTTACAGGATTATTACTCGCCGGCGGCTTCGCGCGGCGGAGCCTCGACCGCCTTCTGCTTGGCCTCGAGGTCCTCGCCGGTCGCCTGGTCGACCACCTTCATCGACAGCCGCGTCTTGCCGCGATCGTCGAAGCCGAGCAGCTTGACCTTGACCTTGTCGCCTTCCTTGACGACGTCGGAGGTCTTCTGCACGCGGTTCGCCGAGAGCTGGCTGATGTGGACGAGACCGTCCTTGGCGCCGAAGAAGTTCACGAACGCGCCGAACTCCATCACCTTGACGACGGTGCCGTCATAGATCTGGCCGAGCTCCGGATCGGACGCTATCGACTTGATCCACTTGATCGCGGCCTTGATCGATTCGCCGTCGGCGGAGGCAACCTTCACGGTGCCGTCGTCGTCGATATTGACCTTGGCGCCGGTCTTCTCGACGATTTCGCGGATCACCTTGCCGCCGGTGCCGATCACTTCGCGGATCTTGTCGGTCGGAATCTTGAAGGTCTCGATCCGCGGCGCGTATTCGCCGAGTTCGGCGCGCGCGGCGGTCAGGGCCTTCGACATTTCACCCAGGATATGGATGCGGCCTTCCTTGGCCTGGCCGAGCGCAACCTTCATGATCTCCTCGGTAATCCCGGCGATCTTGATGTCCATCTGCAGCGAGGTGATGCCGTGATCGGTACCTGCCACCTTGAAGTCCATGTCGCCGAGATGATCCTCGTCGCCGAGAATGTCGGACAGCACCGCAAAGCGCGAACCTTCCAGAATGAGGCCCATGGCGATACCCGCCGTCGGCCGCTTCAACGGCACGCCGGCATCCATCAGCGCCAGCGAGGCGCCGCAGACCGACGCCATCGACGACGATCCGTTCGACTCGGTGATCTCGGAGACCACGCGCACGGTGTAGGGGAATTCGTGATGCGGCGGCAGCACGGGGTGGATCGCGCGCCAGGCGAGCTTGCCGTGGCCGATTTCACG
>Ga0193724_1000006_pt1 | contig 47876 bp, 33 predicted proteins | sample H2a1metaG_FD_146005 | JGI IMG/M metagenome (GOLD analysis project Ga0193724, IMG submission 146005) | Soil microbial communities from a riparian zone of the East river system, Colorado, United States - H2a1 | ecosystem: Environmental > Terrestrial > Soil > Riparian zone | place: USA: East River... | reverse complement strand
TTTTTTTTTTTTTATTTTTTTTTTTTTTTTTTACACTTTTATACCGTTAATAATTGAGTATTATTATTATATATATAAACTAATACAATATAATAATAGGGTAATAAGGGTTACATTATAAACTAATTATAATTAGTTTATTTATTTTAATTGAATATTAATATTATTAATAAATTAGATTAAATAATGTCCAATAGAAATTGTTATACTAAATGCTCCTCTTTTATTTTTATTAGTATATCTTGCTTTATCTAAAAAATTTATTTTTCCTCTAGCTAAAGCTCCTTTTCTAATAATTTTATTGGTTTGTTTAGGAACTACTCTATGTGTCATTAATCGACCTCCTATTTTTAAATGAATTCCAGATAAGAAAGAAGGTATTTTAGTATTAGTATTAGTAATACTATTTTTTATAGTCATTTTGTTTGGATTTTTAATAATTGCTTTTTTAAAAAAATGTTGCATAATAATTCTAAATTGTATTTTATTAATTAATATAGATAAAAGATTTACAAAAATATTACTATCAAAATAAGGATAATATAAACGTATTAAATCTAATTCTACAGGTTTATTAAAAAAACGACTTAAAATCTTACATATAATATTTAATTTTATACGATTTAATTTTATAAATGGATTATTTATATTCATTTTTTTATTTTCTAATAAATAGAAAAATAAATGTATAATGACTTTTTCATTTGTAACTTCAAACACAGGTCTACTAATTAAACTATTCATTGATACAAAAGAATAATATAAAAATATATATATATTTTTAATTAAATTTTTATTACTATTATAACTATAATTAATTTCTTGAGCATAATTAAATAATTTATCTTTTTTACTATTATATATATACTTATAAGTTATTGATTCTAAATAATTATTAATTGTTTGTTTACTGTTATTATATATTAATTCACTTTTTCCTTTATAATTTATTTTATTTGAAATTGGAAATACATTTAAATTGGTAAGAGGTTTAAACTTTAATTCTAATTTATTCATTGGATCTTCTTTTTTAATGTTTAATATTAAATTTTTATTATTCCATTTTGAAATATATAAATTTAAATTTTTATTATATGTATTTAATCCTTTTAAATTAACTTCTAATAAATTTTTAAACGAAAATTTATCTTTTGTTAATTTATTATTATTTAAATTAGTTGTTAATTTATTTTTATTTGGTTGTATATAATTATTAAATGATGGCACCATTATTAAAACAAATTAGATTAACGTTATAGTTATATAGGTATAATGTGACTAGGACTAAATAAAGCTAATTATATTTATATATATAATTAACTAGAAATATGACTTTATTTAGTTACTTAATATTCATTATAGTTATAATATACATACGTTTTATATTTCTAGGTATAATGTTTAATTTAAGAGATACTAATCTTAAATAATATTAAGTATAAATGTATATTAAGAATAATAAATTTGTGGGATACTAATATATTAATAAAATATTAAATATTTAAATAAAATAGTATCTTTAAATATTTAATTAAATCTTTTTTTAATATACTTTTTTTCTTAATATACTCTTTTATATATATACAAAATATATTAAATAATAAAAATTTATTTAATATAAGGGGTTAATATTGGAATCATTAAACTTCGAGTGAAATTAATCAATTTCAATTAATTGATTAATTTCAGAATTAGTGTTGTATTTATTTTTTATTCATTTATTTAATGTTAAAATTAATTCAATAATAATATTATAGATCAATAAAATAATTTATATTTAATTCTTTAAATATATTATTTAATATATTATTAATTTCTTTAATAACATTATTTTTTTTTTCAATATTAACATTTGAATTTAAATAATCTATAATAGATTTAATAGAATTAGATAAAGATTTATCTTCTTCTTCATGTGTTATATTTATATTTTGTAATATATTAAATAATAAATTTAAATCAAAATTTTCTATATCTATAATATTAATATTATTTTTTATAAAATTTTTTAATTTATTATAAAATAATTTTCTTTTTAGAAAATTATTTATTTCATTTTCTAACTTAATAGAAACATTATAATTATTTAAATAATTATTTATTTTATTATCTAAATTTAATTTATTATTAGAAGAAGTAAAATCTATATTAGGTTTAATATATTTATTAAAATAATTTTTATTATATTTAAATATATTATTTAATATATTATAATTAATTATATTAGATAAATCAAATTTATTATTATTATATATACTATTTATAAAAATAGATAATAAATATTTTTCTTCACTTAATATATGTCGTTCACTAGGTTTACCACCACTAACTATATAATTAATTTGTCTAAAATAGGTAATAACTTCTTCCCAGGACATATTCCTAAAAATATAAATATGTTGAATATTAAAAATAAAATTATTATTATTATTTAATAAATCTAAAATATTATAATGTGTTATATTATAATTACTATTAACATCTAATTTACAATTTAAATTATTTATTTTATTATTTATATTTAAATTGTTATTTTTATTATCATTTTTATCTATTATATTAATTGTTAAATTACTTATACCTAAATATTTTAATTTTATAAAAGATAAATTTAAAATATCTAAAGTTAATTCTTTATCTGTTTTATAAAATATACTTGCTATTATATTAGAAAAATATTCACCTTTAGTTTCTATTTTTTTATTACTTAATTTTAAACTTGCAATAATATTTAAAGATGGGGATGTATATTCTTTTAATTTTAATTCTTTTCTATTCATTAAAATTTATTATTAATTAATTTTTTATTATAATTAAAGAGGCAATTATAATTAACTATATTAACCTCTTATTTAATATAGTTAATTATAATTATTATATAATACTAGTTAATTTATTTATATATATAATACCAGTAAATCTACAAATACATAAATAATAAATACTAATAATTATAATAAAATAAATAATAAAAATTATATTGTTAAAATTTTCTTCTCAATATTATAAATTTATTTAATTTAGGATATATTTCTATTGATAATATTTTATTCAATATATTCTCGAGAATATATTGATATTATGGAAAATAAACAAAATAATACTTATAAAGAAGAAAGGGGAGTTATAACTCTTTTCAATAATTTTTTTAACTACAATATAAATTTTATTAAGTTTTTTAATTTCTTCTTTCTTATTTTCACTCTATAATATTCTATTTATAATTTATAAAGTGAAAAAACCTATGATTCCTGAACCCTATTTACTAATATTATCTAAAAAAAATGAATTCATTTTTAGTTTTTTTTTTTAATTTATTTATTTAAAGACAAGAGACAATTTATAATATAAGATAGTTTATATAAATATCTCCTTTATATTTACTATAATTTATATACATCACTATTATATTATTTTGTTTTTGTGGGGGGGGGGGTTAAATATATTTAAATATTGACTATTTATGTGATAAAAATGACTATTTATAAATAGTCATTTTTATCACTATATAAATAGTTATTGAATATTTCTAGTTTTATAATTATTTATAAAACTTAATTATTCACATGATATTATTTATTTTTATATAAACGACCCAAATATTGTATTTCTCTAATTTTTTTAATTAAATTAGGTAATATAAATTTTTGATTTTTATCAAATCTTAATTCTTTTATAATTATTATTAATTCTAGCAATTAAATTTAACCTAAAAAATTCAGATATTTTATAAATTATATTATGTTTAATAACATTAATTCTTTGTATTACCATAATGTTTGTTTTTAATTTTAAGAGGTAGTTATATTTAATTTATATCAACCTTTCACTGATAAAAGTTTATATGTTCCAAACCAATAAGTTATTTTATATTTATTATATATTATACTAATATATCTAAGCTAAATTAATTTAATGTTAAAACTAAATAATTAATATAAATTATAAGAATTAAAGCGACAAATATAAATAAACTATTTAATAAAAAATAATATTGTTGAAATTTCCTTCTTAATTGTATGAACCGAGCTAATTTAGGATATTTAATTTCTAATTTAAAATAATTAATTAAATAATCACCATAAAATATACTTAATAAACTACCTAAACAAAATAAAATAATAAAATAAATATTGAAGTTAATATATGAGCTAAAGCACCTTTTTGTTCTAATGTTAAAGTATTTAAAAAATTCTGATATGAAGTAATTAAATATTTAGATTCTTCAATTATACTATTAAATTCATTACAATATTTATTAGATGATTCCATAATTAAATCAATCAAATCAGATAAATCATTATTAACTTTATTAATATTAACAGATAAATTTCCAATTTGTTCATTTAATTCAGTAGTTATATTTTCTTTAGTTTGTTCATTTAAATCTGATTTATAATTATCACCTAATTCTATTTTATTAAGATCATTTCTTACTATATCTAAACTGTGAGATCTTCTACTGACAACTTCTAATACTTTATTTTTATTTTCTTCATTTAATATTTTATCTTCTAATAAACTTTGTATTTTATTTTCTAATTCTGTATTTCTAGTTAATTCAGCTTCATATTTTACTTTTATATTTTTATCCCTAATATCTCTGATATAGCCATCTATTGTTACTAAACTAGCAACACCACCTATATATTTACCACTTTTTGTAAGTAAATTTCTTAAATTTGAAATAAACATTTATAATTATTATATATATTTTTTTATTATAATTTGAAAGAGGCATAGATAAAAATATCCTCTCATATATTTTTATTTTAAAAAAGCTTATAAAATTATATTTATAATATATAATAAATACCTTATCTTTTATTTTATTAAAATTTGTATAAATATATATATATAATTTATAAAGGGGTATTAATATATTAAATAATATTAAATAAAATTAAGTAAAATTAAGATTGAACAGGTAACATTTTAAAGGCATGGAATGGTATAGGACTAGCTAAAATCCATTCTAGTGTATTAGCTGTTTGTGTCTCATTATTAAATTCTGTATGAGAAGTAAAGAATGAGGGTACAGCCCAAGGATTATTAGAACATAAAGGTTGGTTAGCAAAAATATCATAAATAATATAACCAAATAAGATAGTTGCTATTACCGAAACTAAAGAACCAAAACTTGATACAGCATTCCATCCACTAAAGGCATCAGGATAATCTGGAATTCTTCTGGGCATACCTGCTAACCCTAAAAAATGTTGAGGAAAGAAAGTTAAATTAACTCCAATAAATAATGTCCAGAAATGAATTTTTCCTAGTAATTCATTATATGATTTACCAATTATTTTAGGGGCCCAATAATAAAATCCTGCAAATAAACCAAATACAGCTCCCATAGATAAGACATAATGAAAGTGAGCTACTACATAATAAGTCTATAAAATTTTTATATTTGTATATTTTTTTTTTAATATAAATAGATATTAAAATTTTATACTGACAAAAGTATAAATAAGATTAATTTAATCATAAAAATGCATATTAATAACATTAATATACACCAAATTATAATTAAATTTTTAGAAACAGACCATACAGAAATATATCTATTATACATATAATTTAATAATTTTCTCAATTTATCATTTTTAATATATTTATTTATATCTATATTTTTTTCCAATAGATAAGCTGTTAATAAAACATTTATTAAAATAATAAGAAACCAAATTTCTATATTTATATACATATTTAAATCTGGAATTAAATTATAAGGATATTCTGAATATTTTTCATTATTTTTAATATTATTTACATTATTATTAATAAATTGAGATATTTCAACAGGTATAAAACTAGTTTTAATTTCTGAAGATGAAGAAGATTTTAATATTTTATTAGTTGTAATATTAATGGCTTGAGCTGCTATAGAAGTTCCTACTATTAATGCAGCTTTAGCTCCTATATTAGGAACATTTTTAGCTAATTCTAAACCTGCTTTTAAACCTGCAGCAGTTGAAAAAGATGTGGCAACAACTTGTGCTGCTTCTACAGGTATACTTACATTGGTTACAGGATTTTGAACATTAATTACTGAATTACTTGCATCTACAATAGATTTATTATTATCTTCATAAATATTTAATATTAAATTCCAATCAAAGCTTATATAACTATTATAATAAATCTGATAAATATCTATTATTATATATATAAATAATAATAATAAAAAGAATTTCCAAAATAAAGAAATATTTAAAATTCTTCTACTAATATATTTAAGTATATAAATATTAACATAATTAATAAAGAATTTACCAACAATAATATTAAAAAATATAAATAATTTACCTATTATTAAACCAATTAAAAAACTATTTAATAAACCAATTTTATATAGTTTTAATGGAACATATGTTAAATTATTTGTATTTTCTCTAAAATTAGATGAAAATTGTAAATTATTATTATAAATAATTTCTAAAATATGATCTTTCATATTTAACATTCTTAAAATCAATTATTAATTAAAAAACCATATAAATATTTATGGGTTTTTATTTCTTATCTTACGATAAGGATCGGACTATATCTTATCTACTTATTAAACTTAATTAACATTCGATTACCACGTATAGTCTCTACAGATCCTACTCCTACAAAATATAATTTGTAGTTTGGTTTCCACGGTATAGCCTTTTAAATTTGTAGTATAGAACTGCTTTAATTTTCTATTTAAAAGATTCCACCGTTAGCAATATTATATATTACCGATAAAATTTTAATTTATCATAGTGGTATGACAACACAACACTTATTTAAAAAGACCTCTAAATTTAATTAATGATAGTTTTTTTTCTCCTAGTAAAGGATATTTAATACAATGATTAATAATATTTATTAATGTTGATTTTTTATAAACCTCTATATTCCAATATCTTTTATCTATTTTTCTAATATTAGTTGTAATACTAAAATAATTTTTAATTTTATCTAAAATATATTTATCATCATTCTGTCCAATAGAAAAAGAATGATGATTAGATATTCTAATAGAAAAACAACCTTCTGCTTCTATAAAACCAGATAACCATTCATTAAAATAATTATTATTTATATTTATAATTTCAACATTAGTATATTTATTATTTCTTGCTTTCAAATACCATTCAACATTATTCTTTTCAAAGCATTCTAACATAAATGCTAATTGAGATCTTAATCTATTAGTAATAGGAGGATATTTAATAAATATTTGAATGATATTATGGATTTGTTTTTTATTATTTACAACCCAAATTATATATTCATTATTACCAATTATTTTTACATTACCTTTAATATTAGAAACAATTAAATTTAGCATAGTTAGATTTTCAGAACAATATTTTAATTTTATAACTAATCTGTATTGAAGATATTTATATCTCCAATGATTTACTTGAATATTTCCATCACCGTCCATTAATCCTACCCAGAATTTGTGAACATAATTAGAGTCTTTTTTTATTCTATCGTGTAAAGCTATATCTAAACTAGCATTAGATAATATTACTCCAGTTAATCCTCCAATTGTAAATAGAGCTAAAAATCCTATTGTAAATAATAAGGGAGTAGCATATCTCAAACTACCACCATATAATGTAGCTATCCATGAAAATATTTTAATTCCTGTAGGAACAGCAATAACCATTGTAGCTGCTGTAAAATAAGCTCTAGTATCTACATCTAATCCTACTGAAAACATATGGTGACTCCATACTAAGAAACCTAGTATACCAATTGAGAACATAGCATAAACCATACCTAAATAACCAAATACAGGTTTACCTGAAAATGTGGATACAATATGACTCACTATTCCAAATCCAGGAATAATTAAGATATAAACCTCTGGATGACCAAAAAACCAGAAAAGATGTTGATACAAAATAGGATCACCACCTCCAGCTGGATCATAGAAACTAGTATTAAAATTTCTATCTGTTAATAACATTGTAATTGCACCTGCTAATACTGGTAAAGCTAATAATAATAATACTGCTGTTACAAATATTGCCCATACAAATAAAGGTAATTTATGTAAACTCATTCCATTAGTTCTCATATTTATTACAGTAGTAATAAAATTAATGGCACCTAATAATGAAGATACCCCAGCAAGATGTAAACTAAATATAGCTAAATCTACACTTCCACCTGAATGTGCTTGAATGCTAGCTAAAGGTGGATACACTGTCCATCCTGTACCAGCACCATTTTCTACTAAGGAACTAAGTAGAAGTAAAATTAATGAAGGCGGTAATAACCAAAAGGAAATATTATTTAATCGAGGAAAGGCCATATCAGGTGCTCCTATTTGTACTGGTAATAAATAATTACCAAAACCACCTACTAGACCAGGCATTACCATAAAAAAGATCATTATAAAAGCGTGAGCTGATATTATTACATTAAATAATTGATGATCTCCTTGTAAAAATTGTACTCCTGGAGAAGCTAATTCTAATCTAATTAAAACTGAAAAAGCAGTACCAATCATACCAGCAAAAACAGAGAATATTAAGTATAGTGTACCTATCTCTTTTGCATTAGTAGAATAGAGCCAATTCATAATTGTACTACCTTAAATTTATCAATATGTTAGCTATTATAATCATTAATAATAATAAAAAGTAAACTAATAAATAAATTTAATATAATTTAATATTTTATTATTATGTTTATACGGAATAGAGGTGAGTCGAACACCTAAGGGTTTCCCCGAACAATTAGCAATCGTCTTAACTTTCCAATGTAAACTATTCCATTTAATTATTCATCTACATTATATATAATGTTGCAATAATATTAATTATATTAGTTAATATAATTAATATTATTATTTTTATAATTAATAGTCCTTATCAGAATTGAACTGATACTAGCTACTTGAAGGGTAGCTGTACGACCATTATACTAAAAGACCTTTATTATTATTAATTAATTTAATTTTCTTATACTTTTAATCTTATTAATAATAATTTATAGACAGCTATAAAATTTTGTTTTGTATGTAATATATATTTATTCTTATATATAATTATTTAAATATTAATAGCGAAATAAGGAATTGAACCTAATCTAACAGATCATGAGACTGTTGTGCTACCTTTACACTATCTCGCTTTAGTTTGTTTTTTTATATATTTAATATATTTAATAAAGGGAGTAAATTAAATTTTTTTTATACACTATCTTTGAAACATGATTACGAACAAAGAGACTCGAACTCTTAAGGAATTACTTCCACTCCTGCTTAAGAAGAGTTTGTTTACCAATTTCAACATGTTCGTTTATACTATTATAATAATAAATAATAAATAATAAATAATAATTATCTCTTTTAAATTATAAATTATAATTTTATATTATATTGTTAATTTAGTTGTAATTATATTACAGAATTTAATTTGTCCTTATATATAATTTAATTTAAATTTTATATTAATAAAATTACAACTAAATTAAATTATTATAGGGGTATATTTTATATTAATAAAATTACAACTAAATAAATTAAATTATTATAGGGGTATATTTTGTATTTAATTATTTTTTTGTATATTAATTAAAAATAATTAAATATCATTATATATAATGATATTTTTATTTATATGTATTGAATAAGGTAACTAAGTAAGGTAACTAAGATGATTAAGATGAATATAAATAATAGGGTATATTATTATATTATATTAGTCATAGATGAGGATGTAGTGAATGTTTATTATTATTATTCTTATTACTACAATAAAAATTTTTTATTATAATAAAATATATAGTATAAAATAAAAAATTCTAACTTAAACCAATTAAACAAGCATAAATACCAAAACTAGATACACTACTAAATATAAGTAAAAGAAATAATATAAAATAAATTCATACTATAGTACTATTTTTCCATATATTTATTAATTTACTTAAAATATAATAAATATATTTACCTAAAGGTAGTCTTTTAATTAAATCTAAAAATTTATCTGTATTTATTACAAATTTTACTGTAAAAATAATAATTAACATACAAATTAAATATACTATAAAAAGATTAATTCTTAAATTATAACTTAATATAGTTATAATTTGATTAAGTAATTCAGAGTTTAATCCATCATTTTCTACTGGTGAATTAATAAAAACATCAAAATCTATTATATTTTGATCTATATTTTGATTATTATTAGAACCCATTTCTTTTAAATTACTATTGTTGCTTTTTTCTATCATCTCTATTATATTTGATTTTCCTTCTTCTTTCATTAAAATGTTATCATATTTAGTAAGATCTATTTTATATTTAAATAAATTTAAAGTAGACTGTAGAATTTCATCTGTTTTATTTAAAGGTATTTCATTTATTAATTTGACATCATTTATATGTACATTATAAGTATTATCTATCATTTCTGCTTTAAATTTAGCTAGAATATCAGTTCCAACATTTACAATTTGAAAACTACTACTTACTCCAGCTCCTATTGTTGTTCCTATTTTTCCTAATACACTCAAATGACTTAGAAAAGTTGCTGCTAATCTACTTCCAACTACAAATGCTGATACAAATCCAAATCCAAATACAAAATTAGTAAATATTTTATATATAAAATCTCCAATAACTTTAATAATTGTTCCATCTAAATTCACTTTAATTAATAAATTATTTGTATAATAAATTAAATAAGAAAATAATAAAAAAAAGAGATATAAGATAAAAATTTTATAAAGTTTAAACCAAGAAAAATCATTTATATTAATTTTTTTAATTAAAATTTCTTTTAAATATGAACCAAATAAACCTAATAAAATTAAATAAAAAAGTAATAAGTGAAATAAAAAACCTACAAAAAAAAGGGTAAATAAAAGTAAAAAAGTAGAAAAAATCATAGTCTATATTATTATTTTATTTGATTTGATTAATTAAGAAATTAAATAATCTAGAATATTTAATTTCTTATACTGTCAAATTTAACAGATTCTGATTTAATATCAGATAAAATTAAAATTTTAATGTTATACGGTAAAGTAATATAACTAAATATTTTAATAATAAAAATTAATATATAGATATATATTTAATATTTTTAATTTAATTATTAAGTATATAATTTTAATATTTTTATTATTTTATTTGTCAACTTAAAAGAGACTTATTATACACTGTAACAATAATAATTATAAATGATATGAATAATAAATATTAAAATTAAAGATTATTTAATCTCTTTATTTCAATTTATTTATTCAATTATATTATTTTTTATAGGCATCAAGAGGAATCGAACCTCTGAATAAAGTATTAACAGTACCTCGCATTAACCATTCTGCCATGACACCTTAATTTATAAATAAATACAAAAAATTATTTTTATAAATTATAAGTATGGTAGGCGCGACTCGAACACGCTAATTTCTCCCACCCAAAGGGAGCGACGAACCAGTTTGTCATCTACCATTATTAATATAATATAATAATTATATATAACCCTTCAAATTAATAATTTAATATAATTAATAATTGAATATTTAATTATTACTCTTTTATAATATAAATAAATTTATATAAATTTATTTATATTTGATATTTATAATAATATAAATAAAATTTATAAGGGGTTAAATTAATTATTATAAAAACCTTAAAATAATCTATATAAATATAAGTATACTTTTTTTATTTTATATTGAATTAATTTATTATATATATAATAAATTACTTATTAATATATTTTAAATACAAATGAATGAAATCTTCGAAATGATTTATTAAAATTCCCATATAATAAATAGAAGCAAAAGTAGTTATTAATAATAGTACTATTATTAATATTATATTTATAGTACTTGATTTACTCCAAATATTAATGATATTTTGTAATATCATTTTCAATCGAGTATTATAAGGTTGTAATAAATTATCTATAAATTTAAATTCAAATTTATAATTACCAATATATTTAAAGAATAAATTGACTATTAATAAAAAAATTAAAGCTAAACTAATAATTTGTAATAATTGAATAGATAAGATTAATGATTCTACAGGATTATTACTATTATATAAAGATTCAAATAAACTAGATTCATAAATACTTGAAGGCGAAATTGGAGAAGGTGGTGTAGAGTCTACTATATTTGTATTTGAATTATTATTTATCATTGTGTCTGATATAGCTCTATTAGATGTAGTGGCTGCAACATGTATCATTCCTCCTGTTACTGCACCTAGACCTACTATTGCTAATTTTTGTATTGGAGAACCAGTGGCTACTTTTGCTGCTGCTGTAGCAACTCCACCTATTGAAGCACCAAGTCCTATATTAGAAGCTCCAATGCTAATACCTTTAGCAATTTCTTGTCCTGCCTCTCGATTTAGGTTCAACACACCTGTTAAATTACCACTAACACTTAATTCATTTTTAGATTTATCAGATATTTTAGTTAAATTAGGATCAATATATGAATTATTTATATCCGTAATTGATCTATCACTCATACATTCTATTACATTATAATTATATATATATAAAAAATATAAAATAATAAATAATAAAATTAAAATAAATAAAGTTTTTTGTAAAATACTAATAATTCTATTTCTTGAAAATTGAAAGTTATCTAATAAAAAAGTTGTAATAAGAAAAGAAAGAAAAATACCGAGTAATATTGCTAAAATATCATATAATAAGAAGTTATACATTTTTTTTTAATATTTTAAAATTTACCTTAATTTGTACTATAAAAATTTTAAATTAAATATAATATATTATTATTTTTATAGCCACGCTAAATATCTTACATTTTTAAGATTACTATTCTCTTTTAAATTATAATATTATAATTATTTACTTTTTCTAGTATATGTTATTTATATTATAGCCGAAAGAAGCATAACATATAGTATATTATACTTAATCTAATAATATATAAAATATATTTATTATATATATATATATAAGTATATTATAGTATATTTGTACTTTTTTTGCAAAGCTGAGATGTTATATATATAAATAACATATTATTAATAATAATAATTCCTATTATAATTATTTTATATAAAAATAATATATAATAATAAGTTAAATATAAAACCATTATAATAACAAATATACTATATAAAAATAATTTCATTATTGAAATTTTCTTCTATATAATAAATTTATTTATTTTAAGATATTTATCTATATTATATTTCTTAATGTTTACTTTTATCTTTAATTTATTAAAAGTTTAAAGAAATTTCAATAATGAAATTATTTTTAATGCTTTTTTTCAAAGTTATTTATTATTAATTCAAAATGAGATTCTTCAATTTCTAACTCCACTAATATTACTAATATTTCTTTATACTTTGTTATATTCAATTAATAGTTTAAGATTTTCATCCTAAATTCCAGCATATAAAATAATTTTTATTCTTTAATAAAATAGTTATTTTTTCATATAAATCTAAACTAAATTTTACATTAGTTCTAGTAATCGTAGCAATCGGATTTATAGTATTAATCATTATATTAAACATTTCATCTTCTATTAAATTAGGATAATATTTTAGACTAAATTCTTTACTTGTTTTATTTTTATTAATTGTATTTAAATAATTCTCATAGTGACCAAATTTAGATAATATATCTTTTATTTCAAATTTTAAATATTTTTCTATTTCTAAAGCTTTAAATACCAATTCCCCAGTACTATAGTGTCTTATATCATTTTTGTATATATTATTTAAATTAATACTTAATGCAAGGATAATACTCTATTTATTATGTAAATGATTATAAACTTGAACATAATTCTCTGTATTATTACTTAATTCTAAACTAATATAAATATTCAGTAGTAGTAATAACAGAATAAATATAGTATTAATAATAAACATGATAAATATAAATTTACTATTAAAATCTAATCCTTTAGATGTATAATTAATAATTAGATATTTATATTTATCAGCCACATATCTATCATTAAACTTAGTTATCATATTTAAATTAAATTTTAATACATATCTATTGAAAATTAATATTAAGAAGATAATAACTAATATTAATATTAAGATATTTAAAGTTAATTGTGATCTTAAGATTTCTTCTAATGGTGATAGCATATCACCTTGTTCTAATGGACACCTAATTTCATCACCATCTGGACTCGGTATTTTATCTGGATCTACATTACCATGTTTAGAATTTTTAATAGCATCTGTTAAATCCATATTTCTACTTATAGATGTTCCTAGATCTAGACCTACTTTACTTCCAATAGCAATTACTGTTGTTGTGGCTCTTAATAATATCATTCTTTGACCTAAAGGTACACCACTTGTCGCTTTAAATACCCCTACCGCTGCCGCTGAAGCGGCAGCTCCAACCCCGAAATTAGGAGCAATAGTATTAACTCCTTCTAAAATAATGTCTTTACCAATTGACATTATTTTATCCCCTAATGATTTACTTATTTCGAATCTATAAAAATCACCTTTTTCTTTATCATCTTCATTTAATGTTGTTGTAGATGCCATTTTTTTCATTATTATTACTATTATTAACATTATTACTATTATTACTATTATTAACATTACCATCCATATAATTAGGTTCAATATTTTTTATACATTGATATAAACTTTCTTTAAATTCTATAAATTTATCAGAATTAATAATATTAACAATAGTTAAAGGTAAAATAATAAAATAAAACAAAAAATAATAATATTAAATATACCCATAAAGAATAATTTTTTATATTTTGATCAAAATGAAATCCTTTTAAAGGATAATAATGTATAAAAATTAATGAAGAAACAATACCAAAAGAAATAATATATTTATATATATCTATAAATAAATTTAATTTAATAAATATATTATACAATATCCAACTAGATAATAATATTAATATTATATTTTGTAAATAATATAAACTTATTATAGATTTAATATTAATAACATTAGATCTATATAATATTATAAATTCAGGTATTATTTTTAATGCTTGTATACCTTTAATGATAATATCAAATATTAATTTTAAAGAATAAATAATAGCTAATATAGTTAATATATTGATAATAATTTTTATATAATAATGATTTATATAAGCTACTAATATATCTTCATTTATTAGATTAGTTCTAATAATAATAGAAGAGATAATACAAATAAATAAAAATAATAATAAGTAAATATTAAGTTTATAAAAACTATTTATTTTAAAAGCAATTAAATTTAATTTAATAAACTTAGGTAACCATGTTTTTAACGATCTAGATCCAATTGACTGAATATAACTCGAATAAATATTTAATTTATTAAAGCAGATATTAAATAATGATTCATGTAAATATATTGTATGTGGGATAAATAAAAATATGATAATAATCATAGTTGATAAAATTTGTATTTTTTTCATTACTCATCCTATTTTTTAGTTATTATAACTACTGTTATAAAAAGATATTTTTTTTATTTTGCTCTTTTATAAATAGATATAATAAATGAACCTTCAGCATCCACGAACCCAGTTACTCACATAGGATTTAAATATTTTTGTTTATCATTTTCTAATTTGAGTAGTTATTGTAGAAATAAATCTATTAATCAAAATAAAAATATTTTTATTTTTGTAGTAAAATTTAATAACAAATTTGAAAATTGAAGTTTTTATTTTTTTAGTACAGGGATAAAAACCAAAGTCAAAATATCAATACCCAATATTGACTTCAGATAGGGGGTTACTAGAAAAAAGATTTAATCCAAGTTAAATAATCTTGTATTGATACAGATTCTACTACTATAGGCATAAATCCATGCCATACTCCGCAGATTTCAGAACATTGACCATAAAATGTACCAGTTCGTTCAGCTAATAAAGAGACTTGATTTAATCTACCTGGTACACAATCTAATTTAATACCTAGTGAAGGTACAGCAAAGGAATGAATTACATCTGATCCTGTTACAATTAATCTTATATGGCAATCTACAGGTATCATCATTTTATTATCAACATCTAATAATCGGAATTGACCTAATTCTAAATCTGATTCAGGTATCATATAAGAATCAAAGTCAATAGAATCTCCATTTTCAGTGACGAAATCAGAATATTCATATGACCAATACCATTGATGACCTACAATTTTAATTGTTATTGTAGGTGAGATTACCTCATCCAAAAGATAAAGTAATCTGAAACTAGGAAAAGCAATAGCAATTAAAATTAAAGCGGGTGAAATTGTCCATATTAATTCAATTAATGTACCGTGATTAAGATATTTATGAACAATAGGTGAATGTTTAGAATTAAAGTAATAGATAGTTGAGGCTAATACCCAAAAAACTCCAAAACTAATTACTATTAAATAAAAGCCTATTGTATTATGTAATGTAACAAGTCCTGTGAAACCTGGTGCAGCACTATCTTGAAATCCTAGTTGCCAAGGTTGTGGAGCATCATTAAAGATAGTATTAAATATTGAAATATTTTGTAACATTAAATTATTATTTTATATTTTTTCTGTCTTAAGTTAATGTTTTCTTATTTAAATCATTTATAATTAAATTATTAAATTAATTATTATATTATTTTTTAAATTATAGAACTAATACCTTATAATATAATATATATATTAGCCTTTATCTTCTATATATAATAATATAATAATAAGATATAGGGTATAATATATAATATATAATAATATTAATTTCAAGGATGAAAGGTATCTTAAGATTTATCTTAATAAATTCTTTTATTACTAAAATTATATTTATATAATTTATATAACCAATTTTAGTATAAAATCTAAAGAGTAAAGGAATTGAACCTTTTTAATTTATTATAGTATTATAATAAAATATTATGCTACCTATGCATTACTCTTTATAATATATTACTCTCTTTTATTAAATGATATATTTACTTAAAAGTATCATTTAAATGTTAAATTTAATGAATTAATTTTTATATAATAAATAAGGTTTATATTAATATATTATTATTATATAAATATAAACTATATATAATATATATTATATAAAAGAGAAAGACTAATATATATATATTATTATTATAATTATTATATAATAAATAAGGGGAAATCTGATAATGGTAATCAGTTGTATTTGCATTACAAATATGATAGTTCGAATCTATCTTTCTCCAATTAAAACTTTATTATAATAATAATTAGTATTAAATATAATAATATATATATATTAATATTATATAATATATATTATTTTATACAATACAACCTTGGTAGCTTATTGGTAAAAGCGCTATTCTGAAGATATAGAGATGTAAGTTCAATTCTTTCCCGAGGTATTTAACATTTTAATTAAGTAATTAAATTAAAAATAGTTTAGTTATTATTAAATATTAAGTAAAAATAAATATTATTATTTATTATTATTTATTATTATGCCGAAATAGTTTAATAGGTAAAACGAATTCCTTGTAAGATTTAGATATTGGTTCAATTCCAGTTTTCAGCAATAATAATGTTATGCTTCGCCTTCGTATGCTATTATGCTTCGTATGCAATGCATGCATTGCATTGCATGCAAACCCTATACAATTAATATAATTTAGTTATTCTTTTGAGTTGTAGTTTAATTGGAAAAACACCATTTTTTGGTAATGGCTTTAATATCAGTTCGAATCTGGTCAACTCAGTCTGGTATACTTTATATAAAATATAATTTATAAAATTATTATACAATATAAATTATATTAAAAGAGATAATAAATATTGCATAGCAAATAAAATATAACAAATAAAAAAATATATTTGTTTAAAAATAGAAAGAATTTAATTTTGGTTCCGATTGAACGTTTTTCAGTAGTTTTAAGACATGCAAATCGTTTTTTCTAAAAATGAGTTATTTTAATATTAAAATAATTAAAATGGAAGAAAAAAGGTGTAAAGGTGAGTATAATAAATAAGTTACCTTATAGTTTCCATATATAGGAAATATATAGTACAAACAAATATAGAAAGGAATTTTTCTACTATAAGATTCTATTTATTTTGTTTAGGTAGTAGGTAGGATAATAGCCTACCTAGCCGATGATCAAAAGCCATGTTTGACAGAACAGATGGCCACATTGGGAATGAAATCTCCCTAGTAGTGTATTACTACCAGCAGTCAAGAATATTAGTCAATGCTCGTAAGAGTGAACTAGCTAACTGAAATCACATTTGTGTCAAATGTGATAACGTAAGGGAAGATTATGACAATTACCTTACTATTAGTGTTGTCCAAAACTGGTGCCAGAAGACTCGGTAAGGCCAGAAACGCAAACGTTAGTCGTCCTAATCAGGCGTAAAGGGTATGTAGGCTGCTTTTACAATTTTATCTTTAATATAATTATTATTGATAAAATCAATAAAAGCTAGAATCAAATAGAAGATATATTAAATAATACTTAGAGTAGGGGCGATATCCTTAGATACTAAGGGGAATACTAATGGCGAAAGCTTTTTTTCTACTAATGATTGACGCTGAGAAACGAAGGTGAGGATAGGAAATAGGATTAGATACCCAGATACTCCTCACTGTCAACGATGAATGGTGGTTACTAGTTTTAAAACAAATTGGTGGCGATGTTAACACGTTAACCATTCCGCCTTGCGAGTATGACTGCAAAGTTGAAACCAAAAAAATTAGTCGGTCTCGAAGCAAACGAAGTGAAGCATGTTATTTAATACGATATTCCGCGTAAAACCTTACCAGTTCTTGCATATAAACTTCAGTCATCAAATTAAATTATATTAAATCATTTATTATAATTTATATTTGAATTATTTAATATTTATTATTTATTAATTAATTAATATTAATAATATTAATAATATTATTATATAATAGAAGGAATATATAAAATATTATATATTTAATTACAGGTGTTGCATGGCTGTCGTCAGTCCGTGCTGTGAGAGGTTAGGTTAACTCCATTAACGGACGAAATCCCTATTGTTAATTTATACTTAACAATTAATAATATTTATAGAGTATTATTTGGGGCTAAGACAAGTCGTTATGGCCCTCATGAACTGGGCTATAGACGTGCCACAATAACTTTTACAAAGTGATGCAAAACTATTCCTGCGAAGCATAATAGCTATAATTAATTGTATTAATTATAAAGGAAAAAAGGAAGAGCTAATCATTAAAAAAAGTTAAATTATTAAATTATAGACGGATTGTCGTCTGCAATTCGGCGACATGAAGAAGGAATTTCGAGTAATCGTTGATCACTAGCGCAACGGTGAAGAAAGCATTCGTGATGAACTAACTGTCTGTCGCTGGGAAGAAGCTTAAATTGGAGGAAACTGCAGTGAAATTAAACTTTAATTAAATATACTATATTTATTCTATAAATAGTGTAGTTTAATAAATAACTATTTTATATTTATTATAAAATAGTTATTTTGATTATTATATTATAATAATCAATTAATAATAAATAAACAATTTAATTAAGCTAATTAGTTTTAGTTAACCCATTTAAGTAACATCTCAAAAGTCATAGCAAGGTAGCTGTACTGGAAAGTGCTGCTGGAAAATAAAAAATACTGAATTGAACCCCCTTTATACATTCATATTATTAATATTTAAATATACTATATATATTATATATATACTAATAAAATTTAATAATCAAATAATCATTAATACATAATAATTATTATTACATATGTAGTCTTTTTAATTTAATTCATTATTTAATATAATCATTAATCTAATAATCATTAATCTAATAATCATTAATCAAATAATCATTAATTATACAATTATAATATTATCTATAAATATAATATCTTTTGTATTTTATATTTAGTTGTATCTGTAATAACTAGTATAAATAACTAGTATAAATAACTAGTATAAATAACTAAAATATTAATAACTAATATAAATAACTAATATAAATAATTATTATATATATTATATTTATAATAAATATAATATATATAATATATAAGATATTCTAAGGGGTTAGCTGAGTGGTTTAGCAGTAAATTTACACTTTACGGACAGGGTTTCGATTACTCTACTCCTTATTTAAATTAGTTTTTTAGTATAATTAATAATAATAAATTAGTATAATTAATAATAATAAATTAATAATAAGTATTAATAATAAATTAATAATAAGTATTAATAATAAATTAATAATAAGTATTAATAATAAGTATTAATAATAAGTATTAATAATAAGTGTTATTAATAAATGAATAATAAACGAGTGTGCCGAAACTGGTAGCCGGGTGAATCTTAGGAATTCATGATTTTTGGATCATAAGAGTTCAAATCTCTTCATTCGTATAAAAATGATCTTTCAAATTAATTTATCATTATATCATTATATCATTATATCATTATTGTAATAATAGTAATAGTAGTAATAATAATAATAGTAATATAATTTAATTAATTTTATATATAATTTAATTTAATATAATTTAATAGTAGTAATATATTGTAATATTATAGTATATATAAAAATATTAAAATACCTTTTACTATAATTTAAAGATGATAATTATCATCTTAATTAATATTTATCTAATATATATTTAATCATTTTTATATAATATTATAATATTATATTTATAGATAATATTCTTTATATAAAAATACTTTATTTAATTAAAGTTAACATCTTTAGCTGAATTGGTACAGCGTTTGCCTTCGAAGCAATTGTTTATTGGTTCGAGTCCAATAAGATGTTATATAAAATTTATATAAAATATAAGTTTACATAATTGGGTAGAATACGAGTAATCAGGTTCGAACTGATGATCTCTACTTGGAAGGTAGAAGCTATACCAACTTAACTATACTCGTTTATTTATTTCTTTTATTAATAATCAAATAAAAAAAAAAAAATATAAATATAAATATAAATAATAAAAATATATATATAATAATAATTTATTTATATTTAATTTTATACTCTATATAATTAAATAATTATAATTAATTATAAATAATATTATTATAAATAATAATTTTATTTATATAAGATACGAGCTCTTCCAGATTCGAACTGGGACCACCCTAATTGACAATTAGGTACTCTACCAATTAAGCTAAGGGCTCAATATTATTTTTATTATAATAATATAACAAGAGTGAGGTGATTCGAACACCTACCAGTGATTTTGGAGATCGCCATACTAACCAATTAATACTACACTCTTATAATTACTTATAATTAAAACATAAAAAATGACATTACATATATAATATTATATATATACTTTTATAATATAATATATAATATATAATATTATATTATTATTATATATAATATATATTATATTATTATTTAGTTATTATAATATAATAAAGTATAAAGGGGTTATATTATATTAATAAAATAAATATATTATTTACCTAATTTTGTAATGTACATTCGTATTACTTGTTGAAATGTAAATAAAGGTAAAATATATTTAGAAAATATAAATATTAAAGTTAATAAAGATAAGAATGAAAAAGATAATTGATTTAAAAAATAAAATGGTATTAATTGAGGCATATAATAAATTTTAATTTATATAGGTTCTATAAATATATTATATATTTAGAAGAACTATCTCTATAAAATGAATAAATTCATTTTATAATGAATATATTATATATATTCAAATAAATGAGATATTGAGGATTATTAATAAAGATAAAATTATAATATATAATAAATATACATTATTAATTTTATATATAATTTAATATTAATATATAAATTGATCTCTTTTATATAAAATAAGTATACTAATAACATTATACATAAAATTTGTTTTATAAATTATACAAAAGAAAAATAATAATTTAATTATTAAAGGGGTATATATACTTATTATTATAATAAGAGTAGTTATATCTATATATAAAGGGTTACATATAAATAAATATTAATAAGGATTACAAATAAAATCAAGTATTATATTAGGTACAAATATAGTACTAATATAGTATTATATATACTAATAATTCATTTAATTGCTATTATTAATTAAATGAATTAATTAAATGTATAAATTAGTAAATAAAATTATTTATTCAAGATAAGGATTGATAAGAATTAATTAAACTTTAATAAATTAAAATTTAATTAATTTTTTTATCATCAAAGTATGATATTAATGATTTATTATTATCTAATTCAATAATTTCATTAATTGAATAATTATCAATAAAATTATATATTTCATTATTATTTATAATAGAATGATCATAAAATTTATAATCCATTCCAAATCTTCCATATAAACTATTTAATAAAAGTTTAGATATTAAATACATAGGATGATTTTTATTGTATATTGTATATTGTATATTGTATTGGTATTGGTATTGGTATTGGTATTGGTATTGGTATTGGTATTGGTATTTAAAAATGTAAATTTATATTAAATATATACTAACATTTACAAAACAAATAAGCGATATTAAAGATAAAGTGATTACTAATAACACATATTGAGCAATGGGTTCAACATTTTTAGGTAATACTAAACCTAAATAATTCATAATTATAATAAAGAAAGAACTTTGAGTATAGTATATTTGTATATTAATTATAAAATTTTTAATTTGAATTAAATTATTAATAAATTTATATAAAATTGTTATTGTTTTTACTATTAGAAGATTAATCATTTTCATTTGTATATTATTATTATTATTCATTTTTTTTTATTATTATAAATATTATTATAAATAATTCTGTTTTTTTATAAACATAATTAAATATATTTAATATTTTATATAAAATATATATAAAATAGTTTAATTTTTACTAACATATATAATGATTTAAACTATATACATTTATATTTTTTTATAATTTAATAATATATTATTTAATTAAGTTAACTTATTATTTATAATAAATATAAAAAGGGGATAATTATAAAATAAAAAAAAAAATAAGAACATATATTAATAGGGTTAATAGGGTTAATAGGGTTAATAAGGTTAATAGGGTTAATAGGGAGCAATATCGAATGCTATTAAAATACTTGGTACTAGTATTATAAATGCTACACAAACTGGTAAAAGATTTAACCAACATAAATCTATTAATTGATCATATCGTAATCTAGGTAAAGTAGCTCTAAACCAAACAAACATAAAACAAAAGATACAAGTTTTTATACCTAATATAATAGATTGAATATTAAAGAAAGTATCATTTACAAACAATTCAGGTAAATTATATCCACCTAAGAATAATATAGCAGTAATACAACTAAATAAAACAATTGAACTATATTCAGCTAAAAAAAAGAAAACAAAAGGAACACTAGAATGTTCAGTAAAGAAACCTGCTACTAATTCAGATTCAGCTTCTTGTAAATCAAAAGGTGTTCTTGATGTTTCAGCTAAAATTGAAATAAAATAAAATATAAAAACAGGTAATAATGGTATAATAAACCAAATTGATTGTTGATATTCAATAATAGTAGTTAAATTAAAAGATCCTGTTAATAATATTATTATTAAGATAGCAGAACTTAAAATTAATTCATATGAAATCATAGCTGCAGTAGATCTAAGAGAACCTAAAAAAGCATATTTACTATTTGCGGACCAACCTGCAAATAGTATACCATATACTCCTAAAGAAGATAGTGCTAATGTGTATAAAATACCTAATGAAAAGTCAGAAATAGCTAAACCTTGTCCAAATGGTATTATTCCCCAACCTAATAAACTAAATATTAAAGTGGATACTGGAGCTAAATAAAATAATACTTTATTAGATTGAGATGGTATTATAGTTTCTTTTAATATTAATTTTAATGCATCACTGAAGGGTTGTAATATACCATAATAACCTACAGTATTAGGACCTACTCGTCTTTGATGAGCTGCTAATTGTTTTCTTTCAATTATTGTCATAAAAGCTACAGAAAGTAATACTGGTAATAAAACACATAAAACATCTATTAAATTTATTAATAAACTATAGATTGTATATATTAAATTATTGTTCATTATATTTTTATTGTTTATTGTTTATTGTTTATTGTTTGTATTAAAAAGTTTAATTATAATAATTAAATGACTTTATTATTTGTATTAAACTTTTTAATGCTAGATATAATATCTAGGTATTATTCTTATATAATAATATAATAATAAGAATTATAAAATATATATTTCTAATTTTGTAATTAAGTTAAAAAGGTAAATATATAGTAATAATAATTATTTATATTTATAAATATAATAATTTATATTATTTATAATAATTTATATTACTATATAAATTATTATATTTATTATAATATATATAATAAATATATATATATATTATCAAATAATAATAATAAAATATATTTATTTTATTATTATTTATACACTGTAACTATAATTAATTTATTCTACTTTTATATTCTCTATATTATAGAGAATATATTATTAATTTATATAAATTAATAATATATGCTATATTATATTAATAATATTATTAATATAATCTATATATTTCAAAGAATATAGTAATAAAAATTAACACTTTATTCTCTTTTGGATTTGAACCAAAATTAACATTTTAGAAGAATGTAGTTCTACCATTAAACTAAGAGAATATAATATTTTATTTATATATATATATAATTTAAATAATAATGAGAATGAGAATACTATATAGTAATTATATTATTATAATTAATTCTCTTTTAATAATATTATTAAATAATATTAATTTTATTAATTTTATTATTACAATTATTAAATTTAATTTAATAATTAATTTAAAATATTAAATTTATACAGAGTTAAGAAGGAATTGAACCTTAAATCTTATAAACTTTGCAGGTTTACTACAGAACCATCTGTAAACTTAACTCTATTTTAATTTGATTACTATTATATATATATATAATTTATATAATACAAATTAAATTTTAATTATATATATTGAAACATTGGAAATAGTGATAAATTGATAAGTAATAATAATACAACTATAAATATATAAATAATATATACCATTTAATTATAATTAAAGAGTTGATATATAAATTATATTTATATACTATTATTTAGTATTGTTTGTATTATTTATATTATTATATGGAGGGGTTATAAAAATAAATTATTATATAGTTATATTTTATTTGAATTTGTTAATTTTAATAGATCCTGAACCAATTTCTAATATAAAACCTATAGTTAATACAACAAAAAATATTAAAGCTATAGAGAATCCAAACATGGAAACTTGGTATAAAGTGACAGCAATTGGAAATAGTAATAAAATTTCTAAATCAAATATTAAGAATAACATAGCTACTAAATAAAAATGTATATGAAAATTAGATCTAGTTTGACCATATACAGGTAAAAATCCACATTCATAAGGAGACATTTTAGCTTCTGAAGGATTATGAGTTGCTAATAAAATATTTAAAGCAAGTAAAATAAAAGCTAAAATAGGAACAAATATAAAAAATATTATTAAAGTATTCATTAATAGTTATATATAGATAATGATAGTAATTGTGTACTATTTAAGATTATAGAAGGTTTAAGAACAAACAATAATATTGTTAATGTTAGAGTAGAAATTAAAAAACTATGGAAATTAGTTAATAATGATTCTGAATTATAGTTAATATCTGTATTAGTATTATTAGTATTATTAGTATTATTAGTATTATTTATAGTATTATTATTATTATGAGTATTAGTTGTATTAGTATTATTATGAGTATTAGTATTATTTAAAGTATTGGTACTATTATTTATAGTTAGCAGAGATTTATATGGGTCATTTTTAATATTTAAATTAATTATAGGAGTATAATTAATATTTGTTTCATTATTCTTATTAGATATTTCTTCTATATTGTCTATATTAATATCAGTATGAAGTACTTTAATAATTTTTAAATAATAAGAAGCACTAATAACACTGACAATTATAGCTACTATACTCATAAAATAATATCCATTTTGTATTGCTGAATATAATACAAATTGTTTAGAAAAAAAACCAATTAATGGAGGTATACCAGCCATAGAAAATAAACAAACAGTTAAACTTAAACTTAGTAAAGGATTTGAAAAAAATTGACCTTTAAGTTCTGTAATAAATTTAATATCATTCATTAATTCTCCTTTTTTTTCTAATCCAAAAACTACGTGGTTCGCTATTCCAAATACTTTATTTTTTATAATTGATTGTTGTATAATATAACCTAATGCTATAATAATTAAAAAAGTATTTAAATTAGTTATTGAATATTGAATAATATAAAAAATTAATGAATCTATAGATTGTTGTGTATTAATAGCTAAAGCTAATAAAATAAATCCAATATGAGATATTGTACTATAAGCTAATAATCGTTTAATTTTAGTTTGAGCTAACCCTACTACAGTTCCAATGATTAATGATAATAAAGAACTTATTAATAATAATAATTTTATTATATAAATTCTATTGTCTTCTGTATTGCCTAGTACTAAATCTGCATATACTTGGTTATCTACGTTACCTATATTACCTATTAAATTATTCATTCCATTAGAAATGTGTGATGTAATAATATTAGTATTGACATTTATTTGATCTAATATTTCTATACTATAATCAATAAATGTAAATCCTCCAATTCCTATTTGAGTTTGTAATTCTAATAGTAAAATTAAAATGGATATTTTAGGCATGATAGTTAGCCATATTGTTATTATGGTTGGACTATCATCATATACATCAGGTGCCCAATTATGTAAAGGTGCAGCTGCTATTTTAAATAATAATCCTACAATAATTAATATTAAACCTAAATTTAAACCTTGAATAATATTTATATTATCTGCTACTGAAATTAAACTATAAATAGATTCAAAATTTGTTAAACCTGTATAAGTATAAAGTATACTAGCACCAAGTAATATTATACAAGAAGAAAGACCTCCTAATAAAAAATATTTTAAACCTGCTCTAGTAGCAGATTCTGAATCTCTATATAAGGTTGCTAAGATATATACACCAAATGATTGTAATTCTATAGTTAAATACATTGATACTAGATCAAATGAAGATACTAATAAAGAAGCTCCCAATGTACTAAACAATACTATTAAAGAATATTCTGTAGCATAATGATGATTTGTATTTGTGTCTTTAATTTTAGAATTATTCATTAATACTACATTTGTATTTGTATTTGTATTTGTAGTATTGGTTGTTTCTATTGTTTCTAAATTTAAATTTAATGGTAATACATTAAAATTAGAAACTGTATTTTTATTAGGCCAAGAAATTAATATTAAAGATCCTATTATTAATAAAAAGATTTCTAATAATTGTGATACTACAGTAATGTGAAATAATCCACTATATATTCCTATACCAGATCCAATTGACTGAATATATAAAGCATTAAAAGATAATGCTCCGGCATAAATAAATATTAGAGAAGATATTCTAGCAAATAAAATTGGAGACAGTGTTTTGTTAATTGAAGGTAGGGCAATAGCCACTATTAAAATTAATATACTAATAAAAATCATTACTCATCCTGTTAATTTGTTATTTAATTATTTATTTTATTATAATAATATTAATATTATTATATTATTTATTATATTATTTATATTATTAAATTATTATTATATTATTATATTATTAAATTATTATTATAATTATTATAATTATATATTTAAATTATTATTTTTATAATAAATAATATAATACAATAATAAAGTATTAAATAACAGTTTAAATCTATGATATTTTTATAAAATTCATTCATTTAAACGGGCACTGTGAGATTTGAACTCACGACTTTTTTTAAAAGTACTCGTTTTCAAGACGAGCGCCATAAACCAGACTCGACCAAATACCCTATATTAATTTTATATTAAATACTCTCTTTTATATTTTATATTTTTTATACAATATAAAATCTATTAAATTTATGTATAAATAAAAATTTTATAGTATATAATATAAGACAGTAAAAAAAAAAAATAATAGTTTAAAGTTAATATATAAGACCGAAGGGAATTGAACCCTTATAATATCCATTATGAGCGAATTGCATTAACCATTTATGCTACAGTCTTTATTTATACTAATTCCGAATCTGAATCCGAATCCGAATCCGAATCCGAATCCGAAGCAAAAATATAAACATTTGGTTAGATGGGCGAGGGGCGATGCAGAGTAATACAATAATATTATTTTATTGACTTTTATTTTTTATATTAATAAAAAGTTTTAAAAAATAAACAAAATTTAATAATTTAATTGAATATTAATTGAGCAGTAAAGGAATCGAACCTTTTACAGTTATTAACCAATTCTTTTACAGAGAATCACCATTACCAATCGGATCACCTGCCCTAATAAGCCTTAATACTAATAAGCCTAATAAGCCCTATATAAATTATATATAAGATATAATAATATTTATATATTACTTCTTTTAAATATAAATAATATATAATAATAATATTATCTTTTTTATTTAATTTATTTTTATTAGTTTAAATTAGTTATTATAATTATAATTATTATATTAATTATAATCAATATATTATTAAATTAATATTTATAATTATTATATTATTTAATCTTATATCATTATTATATAATAATTTATTATTATATTATTTAATCTTATATAATTATTATATAATAATTTATTATTATATATATAAGATTAATCTTTTTATTCTTATTCTTATAATAATTATTAAATTAATTATTATATAATAATTAATTATATATTTATTATTAAATTAATTATTCTTAAATTAAATATTATTATTATAATTATTCTTAAATTAAATATTATTATTATAATTATAATTATTCTTATTATTGAAAACACCTGGACTTGAACCAGGACTTTCTCCTTAAAAGGGAGACACTCAACCACTCAAGTTCTGCTTCCATATTAATACACATATAATTTATATTTTATATGTTTTATATAAAAAAATAGTTTATTTAATTATGTTTTATTTATAAATTATCTATAATTAGATATATATTTTTATTACTTTTTTTATTATTATATATTATATATAATCTTTTTTTTTTTAATTAATTATTTAATAATTAATAAAGGGGTTAAATTAATATTATTGATTTTATTTTTTAATAAGGAATTATTTTTCTAATGCCAAATCAAATAAACTATTTTCAATTAATCCAATTACCGGTACCAGTAATAAGAACCAAAAGAAATAAAATGCAGTAGCAAATTGACCAATTTCTAAATAAGGTGAATTTGGGTGTTGAGAACCTATCCACATTAAAATGAAAAAATCTACAACAAAGAACCAGAAAGCTAATTTCATAGCAGGTCTAAATTGATTTCCTCTTATTCTAGATAAATCAGTTAATGGTAATACTAATAAAATTAATAAAGATCCAAACATGGCTAATACTCCTAATAATTTATTTGGAATTGATCTTAAAATAGCATAATATGGTAATAGATACCATTCAGGTACAATTGATACTGGTGTACTCATAGGATTAGCTGGTATATAATTATCACTATGACCTAATAAATTAGGATAATAAAATATTATTACAGATAATACTAAGAAAAATAATAAAATGGTCACAAGATCTTTGAAAATAAAGTATGGATGCATTGCATATCTATCTCCATTAGAGGATACTCCATTAGGATTATTTGATCCATGAACATGAACAGCAATTAAATGTGCTATAGCTAGAGCAGCTAATAAGAAAGGTAATAGATAATGTAAAGAAAAGAATCTATTTAATGTAGCATTTGAAACTGAAAATCCTCCCCAAATAAATTCTACAATATCATGTCCAAAAATTGGAATTGCAGATAATAAATTGGTAATTACAGTGGCTCCCCATAAACTCATTTGACCATATGGAAGTACATAACCTAAAAAAGCAATAGCCATCATTAATATTAGTATAATTACTCCAATTGACCAAGCTAAAATTCTAGGTGATTTATATGAACCATAATATAATCCTCTAGCTACATGCATATAAACAAATATAAAGAAAAAGGAGGCTACATTAGCATGTGTATATCTTATTATCCATCCATTATTCACATCTCTCATTATATGTTCTACTGAATTAAATGCAAAATCAACATGTGGTTGATAGTGCATAGCTAAAAATACTCCAGTCAGTATTTGTATTATTAAACATACACCTAATAAAGAACCAAAATTCCATAAATAGGAAATATTAGCAGGTTGAGGTGAATCTACTATATAAGAATTGACTAATCTAAGTAATACATGACTCTTTAATATTCTCATTTTTATTTTTAATGTTAGTTTTATTTATTAGTTTGTTTTTTCATTATAATTAATTTTTTATAAATTAATTAGTTTATAAAATTTAAATTTATAATTAAAAAAATGACTGTTAAATTATAAATTTGTTTTATATATAATTTATACAGACTTTGATAAAAATTTTATCATAAAATAAAAAAGAATAAGTTATATAAACACACAAAAAGAAATAAAAAATTAAGATCTTAATTTTTTATTAATATTAAAAATACTGCTTCGCCTAATTATTACTAATTATTAACACTGTAACAATATAAATTTTATATTTAAGCCCAAGAAGATTTGAACTTCTACATATTCCTCATCAAGAAATCATTCTACCATTAAATTATAGGCTTATAATTATAATTATAATGATTATTTTATATTAATAATCAAATAAATATTAAATTAATTTAATATATTTTACATATATAGTAGAATAATTAAGTTAAAAATAAACAAATTTAAAAAATAAATTAAATAAATTAAACATTATTAACTCTTATTAATATATTAATTATTATAATTAAATCTTATTTTTTTTTTTAATAACTTTTATTTATCATTAATTTAATGTTTATTATACTACTTTTAAATTAATAATAATAAATAATAACTTTTATTTCTATGTAAAATATTTCTATGTAAAATATTTCTATATAAAATATTTCTATGTAAAATATTTCTATGTAAAATATTTCTATGATCAACCCTTAACATCAAGTCTTTAATAAATTAGTAATGCTAAACTAAATACTTTACAGTAATTTTCATTTGCATCCTATCTAGAAATGTTCTATTTCTTAAATAAACAGATTTACTTCCTAATGTTTACTATAAAAAATTATAATTAAACTTTAAGAGTCACTGATGATAGTATCTAGAGGTTAGATTCTTGCTTTATATACATTCAGCATTTATCTATTATGTTTGTGGCTACCCAACTATGCATTACTTAAACCTTTTATTTCTTTATATATTATATAATAAAAAAAAGGAATTATATAAAATTAGTTAATTTTATTAAGATTATTTTTCAACAATTGGTACACTAGAGAAACACAGCCTATTGATCCTTTCGTACTAGAAGGTCTGCCCCTTTTTACTATTTTCCCTCCAGAAGATAGGGACCATACTGACTCACGTCGTATTAAACCCAACTCACGTAACCTTTTAATCGGCGAACAGCCGAACCCTTCCAAGCTTCTTCCCCCGGAGGATAGGATGAGTCGACATCGCATTTATCCTAACCTTTCAGTATAGGTTTAGACTATATCTTCATCCAGTATAAAGAATACAATTTATATAACATCTGGATGTTGGCGTGTAGTCGTTGAGGGGTTTTAATTCTTACAGCTGTTATGCTAATTACTAGAATTAAAACTTCCCTGCTGATTGTCCAATCTTTTAAACTATTACTGTTAATTTAATTAACGAGTCTTAAAAGCTCTAAGGAGATTCCAGCATATAGCCAATTTCTAAATTAATATTTCTATTAAGATTCCCCGAAAATATCTATTGAATCTATATCACTTTCAATTATTCTTTATTTTATTTGAAGTACCTTAGTATAAGTTACCAATAAAATTTGTATTAATTGTGAATATAATTTATATACAAGGTGCCAAACAGCCGAGACAATGTGTACTCTCGTCGGCTATCAGCCTGTTATCCCTAGCGTAACTTTTATCGATTGATCCCCGTCTATTCCATGATATAGCGAAGGGTCACTATGCCCTACTTACGTATCTGTGCGACTTCTAAGTCTTTCAGTTAAGCATGCTTACCGCCATTGCGCTCTGCACAACCGTTCACTGGTTGATTGATCTCCATTCAATTTCTAGCTATACCTTTTTTAATATTTTTAATTTAAGTTTTTAATTAATTATTACCTAATAGGTTTTTTGTATTAATATCATATCTAATTTTATATTCTTAATAATCAATTAAATAAATAAAAAGTTAGATTAATATTATTTATGTTATAATTTGGATGTACTTTGCTACTCTATTAAAGACGACCGCCCCAGTCAAACTGCCAATTAGTCAACTCTCCCTTTTTTATATTATAAATAAAGGTAAACATCGACCCAACTTTAGTCTTAAGGTATTCCACTTTATGTCTATCGACTTCCCTAATCACTATTAACCAAAGTTGTTTTAGATCAATATGATAACTAACTACAGTAAAGCTGCATAGGGTCTTCCCGTCCACCTGGAGGTAACCCGCATCTGCACGGGTAATTCAATTTCACTGAGCAAGTTGTAGAGACAGTGAGGCCATCGTTACATTATTGATACCGGACCACATTTAATGGCCAATTTATTTTGCTACCTTAGGATCCTCATAGTTAAGACCGCTATTAACCAGACTTTCGATTAGTCACAGTTTCCCATTTCCTCTCTTATATTAATGGCATCGGGCAAATTTCGACCGCTATACTATGATATTAATCATTGCAGCGATCTGTGTTTTTAGTAAACAGTCGGGGCCTCCGATTTTGTGCCACCCTATTTAAGATAAATTTTACTATAAAAAATAAATTTTATATATAATTTATATTAAACACGGTTCCTCTTGTCGTCAAACTTATGAGGAGAACTTGCCGAGTTCCTTTACAACTTTTAGCTCTACGCCTTAGTATACTCTACCTACGAACCTGTGTCGGTCTAGGGTACGGTAGTTTTAAATTTTTATCTTAACATAATATTAAGTAAATTGTCATTATTAATGTTAATAATTTACCTAATATATAATAATTATTATTATTATTATTATAATTATAATAATAAAAGTTAATTAAATGTGAAGAAATTTAAATTATTCATAATATAAACTTTCATTTCCTGATCCATAATATAAAAATAATTTGGACTTTCAGTTATATACTCATCAGATAAAACATTGGTTTTATTCCTTAGAGGCCGCATTCACATAAGGTGGTTTAACCTTTCCTTATAACCCTTTCGTATTCGGCGAGAAGTATTATTAACTTCTTTTTACGTTACTCATGTCAGCATTCTCTCTTCAGTGACTTAAAAACAATGAAACACTGTTTTATAAATAGTACTGAATGTTCTACTACCTAAATTAAAACTAAAATTAAATTTTAATTTTAATCAACACGATATCGGTTGATTACTTAAGACCCGTTAAATTTTCGGCGCTACAATCTAACTGCTGATGCGTTGTTACAACGGTCATTATAAGTAGCGACTACCAGGCTCACTTCACAGCTGTATACGATTTTAAACATCCTTAATTTCACTTAATAATCATTTGGGACCTTGATCTGTGTTCTCGGCTGTTTCCGTCTTGACTACCCAACTTAGCATGAGCAGTCTGAATATCTATCATCAATTTATGTCATTCCGAGATTCACTTCCATAGGTAAGATTTTCGAAGTCCCCGCAACCTAAACGCTTAATAAGCAAAATAATATTTTTATTATATTAAATTATTATTATTTGTTGGGAATTGCCGTGCTGTACCTCCATAAATTTTGTTTAGATGTCATACTTAAATATGTTTCGTAGAAAACCAGCTAGCACTAGGTCAGATTGGCATTTCACCGCTTTCAAAGACTCTTCGGAGAATTATGCAACATTCACCCGTTCGATCCATTATAATCTGGTCTTAGAAAGATCACCTAGCTTCGGGTCTAATAGAAGTAACTTATCCATCACTATTTATTCAATTAATTTATATTTTATTATATTTAATTATTATAAAAATAATAAATCAATATAATATTAAATATTTAATTATTATATAGTCCAGTCGCTTTCGCTAGGGCTTTTAACCTTGCTACTCCTATTAACTTGCTGACCCATTATGCAAAAGGTACGCCGTCATTCTTTTTTAAAATTTCGACTGCTTATAGAGTTACTAATTCAAGATTATTTCACCAAATTTTAATATTATATATATAATATTAAAATTATTATTGTATAATACACGCTTTTCAAACAATTCCTTTACAGTACTTTTCACTATCGCTAAATTTATAAATACTTAGCCTTAGAGGATGGTTCCCCTATATTCCAACAAGTTTACTCTCATTGTACTTTTTATATTATAATTTTATAAACCTACAGGACTTAATGTTTTTTACCTTTTTTAGTATATATTCATTAAATTTGTTAATTTAATCAATATATTGATTATACTTCTCTTTAGCTTAACTTATATTTAAATGTAAATTTAAATATAAATTATTGCTTTTGTTATAATCTTCAATTTATAAACTTAAATTAAGCTAATCCGATTTCACTCACCATTACTTTCGGAGTCTCGGTTGATTTCCTTTCCTTTCCTTACTAAAATGTTTTACTTCAGGAAGTAAAAATAAAAAGGTTTCCCTTAGGATCGCTCCATTTTTTTAATTAATATTTTATTTTTTATTAATTTGAAGCTTTTGGTTTGCACCTCCTTTTTTATAAATTTGCTTTGTTATCCTTAATAACCCCTTTGAAATACTTTAATTTATTTTTGATGTTAGAACAATATTGTCATCGATACTTTTAAATAAAATAATTTTATATTTTATATTTTATATTTTTTAATTTAAATTTAAATCATATATACTTAAATATAAATATACTAATAAATATACTATATTTATTATAATTTAAAAGAGAATAGTAATCTTAAAAATGTAAGATATTTAGCGTGGCTATAAAAATAATAATATATTATATTTAATTTAAAATTTTTATAGTACAAATTAAGGTAAATTAAAAATATTTTTATATATAATAATGCAACTAAATAATATAAACTCTAATTTAATAATCAATTCTCCATTAGAACAATTTGAAATAACTAGTTTATTAGGTATAAATGCACCTATATTTGGTTATTTAAATCTAACTTTAACAAATTTAGCTTTATTTTCACTATTAATATTATTTTTAGTATTAAGTTTACATATTGTGGGAAATAATGATACTAAATTATTATCTTCAAAATGGTCTATTATACTAGAAAGTTTCTTTGCTAGTATAAATTCAATGGTTAAAGAACAAATAGGTAAAGAAATTTATTTACCTTTTATTTATTCATTGTTCTTTTTCATTTTAATTGCTAATTTAACTGGAAATATTCCATATTCTTATACAATAACTTCTTCAATAATAGTTTCTATTGGATTAAGTTTAACTATTTTTATTGGAGTAACCATATTAGGATTAAGTATTCATAAGATACATTTCTTTTCATATTTTATTCCATCAGGTACACCAATAGGATTAGTTCCTTTATTAGTTTTAATTGAATTAATTTCATATATTTCTAGAGCAGGTAGTTTAGGTATACGATTATTTGCTAATATTGTGGCTGGTCATACTTTATTAAAAATATTATCTACATTCTTATATCAAATGTTTAGTGGAAGTATACTTATAGCTATTTTAACTCTTATTCCATTTTCTATTTTTATTACTTTAATTGGATTAGAATTAGCTGTTTCATTTATTCAAGCTTATATTTTTAGTATATTAGTTTGCTCTTATATTAAAGATGCATTAGAATTACATTAAAAAAATAATAATAATAATAAAAATAAAATGAAAAGACAAATACTTAAAAAAAGTGGTCAAGTATTAAGTGGTACAGTTATGTTAGCTACTTTAGATAGTTATTTTAGAAGTAATGAAAATACTCAATTAAAAGAACAAATATTAAATAAACGAATTAAAAATGAAAGATTAAGTATTGAAATAGAAAGATTGAGTAGTGAAATAGATAAAGTGATAAACCTAGATAATCAATTAGAAATGGTAGATATAAAATTAAATAAATTAGATGCAGATTTAATGGATAAATCAAATAATGTACAGAATGAATGTGATATATTAAATAAATTAAATTCAAAATTATTTAATGAGAATGAATTAAATCAAAATGAATTATCTGAATTAAATAATGATTTAGTTCATCATACTTAAAATGTATTAGATGAATTAAAATCATCCAATGATATAGTATATAATATTAAAGATATCATAGAAAAATTTATAAATGATATATCAGGATCTAATTCAGGATTAAATTATATAAATTTAGATTCTATTATAAATTTTTTTAGTAATTATAATCAATTTTTATTCACTTTATCTAATGATCAAATAGGTGCTTTAGGTCATTTATTAGCAGCTATTATTATATTATGGTGTTTAACTAGTGTTATTATTATAATTTATGGAGAATATTTAATTAAATATTTTAATTTAGAAGTAAAGTATCCTAAATTAGCTAAATTTATACAATTAAGAAGAATGTTTCAATATTCTTATTTAATATTTAATTTAAGTTTAATTATAATAATTTTATTATATGTAATATATACAAATTTAAGAGTATTGTATATATTATCTTAATTAAATAATAAAATATAACCCCTTTGTAAAATAATAATAAGTATAATATGTAATTTAAAATTAGAGGTATAAATTATATATTATTGTTTGTTTTCTCATATGCTTATGTAGTATTGAGATGTATACATTTCCTCTTTTTATATTATTCTATATAAAATATATATAAATAAAATGAATAACTATATAAATGATATAATAAATTCTAATGATTATAATCAAATAAAATATATAATAGAAATGAAAGATTTAACATTAGAAAATAAACAATAGAATAGAAAATTTTATATTTAATAATTGAATAGAGGATTTAATATGTAAATTAATAAATAAAGATAATACTAAACTATTTAAATCTCATATAGGATTAAATTTATTAACTCATTCTATAGATTCATTATTTTAAGTCATAAATGATTATAAAGAAAATCCTAAATATAGTAGAGCTAAATATTCTTTTAATTCTATAATGTTTAAATTTTCTGTATGTATTAAATCTAATGATCTACCAAAATAACCATATAATTGGTTAAGATGTATTTTAGCAATATATTTTTGTGCTCCAAATGAATTCTTTTTAATATTATAAAAATGGTTTACATATTCATTAAATAAATATTTTTTAGAGAATGAATAACCTTTAATTAATTTAATTTTATAACCATTTTCAATACCTTTTTTTAATAATTCACTAAAATATACACCTTTCCATTGACCTTTAGGGTATATTACACCTTTGCTATTAAATTTATCTCTATAAGGAATTATAGGATATTTAATATTATCTGGGCATGTTATTTCAACTTCAAAAAATCCAAATAAATTATCAATGTTAATATTATTTAAATTAGAATAATATTTTTCAATTTCAAATGGCATAATATTTAACATGGCATAAGGGTATAATGAGTTTACATCATAATGATATAAATTTTCACCATACATTTTATAATAATCTGTAGCACCTCCAAAATATCCTTCTCTAATAAAACTATCTTCAGATCTAGTTAAAATAGAAAATAGGTATATCATATTTTAAAAATAACGATCTAAAAATACTCATAGATAGTGTAGAAGTACTTCATTTACTAGCAATATCAATGTTATACTCTTGTAAATAAATGTTTTGAGCTTTTTTCATTGCATTTAATAAGGCTATTGAGTCTTGAATAGCGTATTGAATAAATTCATCTAATAATATTTGATTTTCAAATAAAGAAATATTATTATATTCTTTTTTATAAGGATTAATTTTACCTTGAACATCAAATGTTTGACAATACTCATTTAAAGATATATTGAATATTCTATATGAATCCTTCCAAATAAATTTAAATTGTTTATTTTTTGCTGTAATTTGAATAAATTGATTTTGTTTATCAATGATTGTACTAATATTTTTATAATGAAATATATCATCGATTAACATTAATCCTTTATATAAAAATCCTCCATCAAATGAACCTAAATTATGCATAAATATTATAAATTTAGTATCTTTAATATTTGTTATATTTAAAAATAATTCATAAAAAAATCTTAACCATAAATCTTTAATACAATAGTTTATATTATCATTATTTAATTCTTTATAATTAATTAAAGTATAAATAGTTTTAAGTTGTTTATTTATATCATAATAATAAGTAATTAATATGGGTATTTGAATATCGTTTATATTTATTGTATCAATATCCATTGACATAATATTTATAACTTGATTACTAATGTTTTTATTATTTTTTAATTTAGTAATATAATTTAATGATGAATATTGTCTTCTCGCCGAACAATTATTTCTAACATTATTTAAAGTTGAAAAGGTTCTTTTATTATTATTAATTAACTTATTTTTGTTTCTTATTTTTATATTACTATTTTAGTCATTTAAATTAAAAATTTTTATCATAATAAAAGTTATTAAATTAATGGCATAATTAGTATATAAATGATTTAAATTAGGATAAGTGATCATAAAAATCTATAGTAGTTATAATTAATTAAAAAGTTATTATGTAATGAAAAATAGTTTAAATAAATAGTTTTATTTGTTGATATAAACACTTTATTCTGCAAAATTATATAGAATAGGTTATTAATCTTATTATAGGTTATTAACAAAGCCGAAAAAAGGCATTGAACCTTTATTATACCGTCATGAGTGGTATGTTTTAACCTTTTAAACTATTTCAGCATAATAAATTGAGTTAGAATATTATCTATAGGACTAACTTAAATTATACTATAATAATTTATTATTCATTAATAGAATAATTCATTATTATATAATAATTATTATAAGAATAATAATATATAGTTTACTGAATATTATATAAAATTTTAAAAGTTATATTTAGGTAATTTGTTATTATAATTTAATAATAAAATTTTTAAATTAAAAAATAAAACTATTAAAACATACTTAAGTGTTAGATACTATTATTAATTAATATTATTATTATGTTAATAATAATATTAATAAGTAAAAATATTTTTTACATATTTATTATTTATATTTTAAAATAAAAGTTTCTAATAATTTACCAAAAATTAGTTTGATTTAGTCAATAAATATAAAATTAACTTAGAACCTTGATTGAATTTGTATATAAAATGTTTAATTTATACATAAATTCCAGTTTTAGATTTCTTAACTCTCTTTTAATACTATTAATACTAATACAATATACAGTATAAACTAATTATTCATTATAATATATATATTATTCCTTAATTTATATATATTATTCCTTAATTTATATATATTATTAATATATAATAAATATATAATCAATATAATAAATATATTAATATTAATTATATATTTAATATAATAAATATAATATTATACAAATATATAATTATAATTAAGATAAAATCAGAGACTTGAACTCTGAACAACGTTGCCACAAAACGTTATTTTAACCTATTAAACTAATTTTATCTCTTTTAACTTTATATTAATTATTAAAATATCAATATAAATGTTTATTTATTAAAAAATATTAAATATATTTAATATAAAGGGGTTAAATATTATATTGATTATATATTAATATATAATAAATTATGAGTAAAGTAATAAGAAAGCTACCATAAGTGCAAATAGTCCAGTTGCTTCAGCTAAAGCGAAACCTAAGATCGCATAGTTAAAAAGTTGTGGTCTTAATGCTGGGTTTCTAGATGTAGCTACAATTAATCCAGAGAATACAATCCCTATACCAACTCCAGCTCCAGCTAAACCAATAGTAGCTAAACCTGCTCCAATGTATTTTGCAGCTGCTAACATATTAAAGTTATAAATAATTATTATTGATAGCGTCTAACGTATATAATGATTTAAACTATATATACTTTTATTTTTTTTTATTTTTATTTTTATTAATTCTTTATAATTATTATTAATATAATTATTAATAATAATTAATAATATAATAAATAGAATAAATTTTATTATCTTTGAATAGGTCTAGATATAAAGATAGGTGCTATCATAGCTAATAATAATATTACACTAGAAATGATAAGTAATACAGCACCATAAGTATAAATATTTTGTCCTATTGCTTCAATTTGTAAAAATTGAGTAATATTAGTATCTACAGATGCTGGATATAAAGTATACACAGTACTAGAATAAATTGCAGAATTTGAGTATAATAACCCATTTAAATTAGTTAAAATTTCTAATAAATAAGATAAAGCTTTAACATTATTAAATGTAAAAGGTAATATTTGATATATTTCATAAATAAATAAAGATCCAATAGATAATGCTAATGGAAGATTTTTAGTATATTGTGTCCCCGTTTCTAATATATCTGTTAACTTAATATTAATCATCATGATTACAAAAAGAAATAACACTGCTATAGCTCCTACATATACAATTATATAAGAAATTCCTACAAAACCTATTCCTAATAGAATTAAATAACCAGCTGCATTAACAAATACAGAAATTAAAAATATTACAGCTATTACTGGATTTTTAGAGGTAATAACTAAGATACCAGATAATAAAGTACCAAAAGCTAAAATGTCAAGAAATATATTTTTCATTATAAAATTATAAAATGTTTAATTTAGGCCTGTGTATAATTATAATTAATTTTAATTATAATTTTAATTAATTTTATATAAGATTTTAATACTAATATAATAAAATATTATAATTATTATATAATTATTATTTCATTGACTATATTTTTAATAAATAAAAAATAATTAATTAATAATTATATATAACAACTTTTTGTTCGCATAATATATTTATTATAAAATAAACATGTTATTATATTAAAATTAATTAATATTATAAAATAAACATGTTATTATATTAAAATTAATTAATTAAATTTTATACACTTGAATAATAATATATTTAATAATATTATAATTATATTATTAATAATATAATTATAATATAAACAATAAAAGGCAGTATACTAATAAATAATAATTATTATTAGTAGGTTTAACCTAGAAATATTAACCTTTAAATATAAAGGCATAGTCCATTAGAACATATTAAAAATGAATATATATATATATTTATATAATAATATATATTAATAATATAAATAACTTAAAATAAATCGCTATAACTCAAATAACAATAAATAATCAAATTAAATAGAATATAAGAGTCGCGAAAGTAATCAATAATATAATAATAAAGGGGTATTAAAACTATTATATATTAATTAATATTATAAAATAAATTAATTACTTATTAATATATAATAATTGTTAATAATAATATTTTTGTTTATAAATTATATAATAAAGAAGAAATTGTAGTATGAAGAGAATCTAAGATAACATTAGGAAAGATACCTAAAGCAATTGTAGGAATTAATAAACTAATTAATAGACAAAATTCTCTTCTATTAATATCTTTATTTATTAATAAATGTGGTGAAAATTGACCATATGATAATCTATTATATAAAAAAATAGAATAGCATGCAGATAATACAATACCACTAGCACCTAAAATAGCTATAAATGGACTTCTTTCCCATATACCAATTAAAGATAATTGTTCACCTAAGAAATTTAGACTTAAAGGTATACCAGTATTACATAAAGTAAAAATAAAAAATAATATAGTGAAAACAGGCATAGTTAATACTAATCCTCTAATATAATTTATAATTCTTGTTCCAGTTCTATCATAAATTATACCTCCTACACATATAAATAAAGCTGGAGAGACAAAACCATGAGCAATTGCTAATAATATACCTCCTTCTATTCCTTGTATATTATTACTAAATAGGCCTAATACTACTACTCCCATATGTGCAATACTACTATAAGCAATTAATCTTTTAGTATCTTGTTGTATAATAGTTGAAAAACTAGCATAAATAATAGCTATCACTGCAATAGTTTGTACTAATGGTCCAAAATAATTAGAAGCATCAGGTAAAAAATGAATTAATACTCTAAGATAACCATAAGTGGCAAGTTTTAATATAGTAGCAGCTAGTATTATAGATCCAGCTAAAGGAGAATCAGCATGAGCTTTAGGTAACCAAATAGTAAAAGGATACAGTGGAGTCTTTACAGCAAAAGCTACAAAAAAACCTAACCATAAAATTTTTTGAGTTTCAAAACTAATTTCAGTTAAAGAAATTAATTGAAAATCTGTTGAACCTATATTACTATAAATATATAATATACAAAGTAACATTGGAAGACTACCTGCTAAAGTATATAAGAATAGTAAGAAAGCAGATCTAAATCTATTTTCTCCATGACCAAAAATAACAATTACAATGAATACTATAGGTAACACACTTTCAAAAAAGATATAAAAAAGTAATAAATCAAGTGCAACAAAAGCAAATAGTTGTAAAGTTTCTAACATTAAAAAAGAGATAAGAAAATATTTTATATTTTTATTTATATTACTATAATTAGAAAGTATAGCTATAGGTGTAACAAATGTGGTTAATAAGACAAAATAAAGAGATATTCCATCTATACCTATATTAAAATGACAATAACTTAATTGATTAAATTCATAAACAAATTGATATTGAGTTTGACTAGAATCAAATTCAAGCCATATAAATATTGAAATTATAAAATTTATTAGTGAAGTTATTAGAGCTATATTTTTCATTTGAGTTTGACTTTTTATTGAATCTTCTTGCATTGGAATCAATATTAATGAACCTAGTATTGGCACTAGTAATAGTAAATTTATCATTATTGGTGTGTATTATATTTTTATTAACCTTTATTTCTATATAATATATTTATATTTATATAGAAGAAATATACAAAATAGGGGAGTATATAATTTATATAATTAAAATGAACTATTAAATTAATAGTATAAATATATATAAATTAAGTTGATTATTCATTATCATTATATAATGGAGAGAGGACTAAAATTAAAGTTGAAATATAAATAATAGCTAATCTTATTTCACTTAATAAAGAAGTATCAATTAAAATAGGAGTAAAAATTAAAAATATTAAAGATAATAATCCTAATGTAATATAAAGTGAATAAGTGGTTATAATTCCAGTATCTAATTTAGCTATATTAATACCAGTATTAGTTAATGTATTTGATAATCCATAAGGACCAATTAATTCAATAACACCTTTATCTAATACTTTAGATATAGTATAACCCATTTGTAAACCATTAGAAACAACATATTTATTATAAATAACATCAAAAAAATATTTACCATTTAAAAATGTATATATTTTTTTATTTAAAGAAGTGTCAGTTAAATTAATGATAAAATTAGGATTAAAATTATAAAGTAAAATAGCTATACTAGCACCCATTAAAGAGAATATAGCAGGTAAAAGTTTAATAATTAAAGGTAAACTAAATTCAGCTTCAATTAAAGAGATATTTTTAGGATGAATAAATAAAGCATTTCCAAAGAAATTTGAACCTACTCCAACAAATAAATCAGAAAAAACAAAACCAAAAAATATACTAAATAGCGCTAGTATAAATAAAGGTATAATAACTAATAAATTAGCTTCATGAGAATTTAAATAAACAGTTTTAGAACCATTAGGTACTGTTAAAAAAACAAGACTTATTAATCTAAAGGAATAAAATGCAGTTAAACCTGCTGTAATAGTTCCTAATATATAGGCATATATTCCACTAAAACTATATATTCCATAAGCTAATTCTATTATTAAATCTTTACTATAAAATCCTGTTAACCAGGGTGTAGCTAATAAAGATAAAGTACCTACTAACATTATTGAATAAGTAAAAGGTAAAAACTTTAGTAAACCACCCATTCGTCTTACATCTTGTTGATCTGCAAAACTATGTATTACTGCTCCTGCACCTAAGAATAATAAAGCTTTAAAAAAGGCATGATTGATTACATGCATTAAAGCTACATTATATTGACTTAATCCTACTGCCATTACCATATAACCTAATTGAGATATAGTACTAAAAGCTATAATTCTTTTTAAATCATTTTGTACTAAACCACAAGTTGCAGCAAAAAAAGCAGTTGAAGCTCCTACTAATGTGATAATTAATAAGGCTGTTGAACTATATTCTAATATAGGTGAAGATCTCAGTAATAAATATAATCCTGCTGTCACTAGAGTAGCAGCATGAATTAAAGCTGACACTGGAGTAGGTCCTTCCATTGATCCAGGAAGCCAACTATGAAGAGGAATTTGAGCTGATTTAGCCATAGCTCCAGTTAATAATAATAATGCAATTATAGTGATTGCTGTTTCATTCATATTAGGTGAGATATTAAATATAATAGCATAATCTAAAGATCCAAACATTGCAAATAATGCAAAAAAACCAATACTTAATCCCATATCACCTATTCTATTCATAATTAAAGCTAATATTGAGGCTTTATTAGCTTGTAAACGTGTAAACCAGAAATTAATTAGTAAGTAAGAGACTATTCCTATACCTTCCCAACCTACAAACATTACAAAATAATTAGCACCTGAAACTAAAAATAACATAAAAAAAGTGAATAAAGATAAATATGAAAAAAATCTTTGGTTATGAGGATCTTCAGACATGTAATCTGTAGAAAATATATGTATTAAGGTTGATATATAAAGAACTGGAATAAACATAGATACTGTTAACTGATCAAATAAGAATTCCCAAGATATAAACATTAATTCTGAATCTACCCAATTAAATAATTGAATTGAAACAGGTGAACCACAAATTCCTACTTCATAAAAAGCTATTGTAGATAATAAAGAAGCTAGAATTAAACAAGTACAAGTTATTATATGTGAACCAGTTACTCCTATTTTTCGTCCCATGAATCCTGATACAATAGAACCTAATAAAGGTAAAATTAATATTGATAAATACATTATGTTCTTAGTAAAATATTTCCTCTTAATCTATAAAAAGCTACAAGAATACTTAAACCTATTACTGATTCTGCTCCAGCAATAGAAATTATAAATATACTAAAGGTTTGTCCTACATTATCATCAAAACCAAAGGAACTAATTAATAATAATAAAGTAACAGATAGTAACATAATTTCTATGGCTATAATCATTAGTATTATATTTTTTCTATTTAATATAAAACCTAAAATACCTATTAAAAATAAGAATAATGATAAATTCATAGTTTAAATTTGTGTTGTTATTTCCTTATAGTACCGTTAATAATTGAGTTTTTTTATTTATTTATTTATATATAATTATTATTATATATAAAGATGTTTAATTATATATAGTATATATTAATATATAAATATAATTATTATTAATATATATAATATTATAATTATATTTATTATTATTTTATATATTAATTAATTAATTTATTATTTTATATATTAATAAATTAATTATTATTATATAATAAGTATTATATTAAAATTAATTATTAATAAGTATTATTAATAATTATATATAAATAATAATACTTATATTAAGTAGAAATTAAGCACCTCCCCAATAATATACAGCTACAAATAAAAATAGCCATACTATATCAACAAAATGCCAATATAATATACCAGCTTCATGACCTTGATGATGTGTATCTGTTAAATGATAATTTATTATTCTAAAGAATCCAACTGATATAAATATTGTACCTACAATAACATGCATTCCATGTAAACCTGTTGAAGCATAAAAAGCTGAACCATAAACACTATCAGACATTGTAAATGCAGCTTCAGAATATTCAAAATATTGTAAAGCAGTAAAAATGATAGCAAAAACAATAGTTAAAAATGTACCTATTATAGCTCCTTTTCTATTACCAGCTATTAAAGCATGATGACCATAAGTTACAAATGCTCCTGAAGATAATAATAAAAAAGTATTAAGTAAAGGAATTGCAAAAGCATCTAATGGAGTGATACCTAAAGGTGGCCAAGTTCCTCCTATTTCTATTGCTGAAGATAAACTAGAATGAAAAAATGCCCAAAAAATAGATAAGAATGCAAAAATTTCACTCACTACAAATAAAACAAATCCTATTATTAGACCACTTTTTACTTCTTTTGTATGAGATCCTAATAAAGTACCTTCAGATATCACATCTCTAAACCAAAGAATCATTCCATAAACTGTAATTATAAAACCTAAATTTAATAAATAACCTCCATTAGAAAATCCGTGTAAGTACAATACTGCTCCAATAGCCATAGAAAATAGTGAAAAAGCAACTAATATTGGCCAAGGAGAAGGATCTACAAGATGATAAGGGAAAGCTTGAAATTGACTTTTTTTAATATTAATACTATTCATTTTTTTTTTATTTAATTATAATTTATATATACACCAAGTTAAAGTTTAATTATTATTAATTTAATTTCAATTTCGTTCAAAAGGATAACTTAAATGAGTTAATTATAATTTATATTAAAATTTAAGTTAGAAATTATTTTATAATAATTAAAAGATATAAATGATTATAACATTTAATGTTGGTTGCTTAAAATAATAAAATTTATAATTAATTATTATAAATCTTACTCTCTTTTAATTATTAATATTAAGTATATATAGTTTTGTCTAGGAAAACCATAATTACATAGTTATTAATATGACTAGTATATTAATAACACATATAATGAATACTAATAAATATATATATATATATATATAAATTAAAAACAGTATAAATAATATTAACTAAAGGTCCAATAATTATAACTTTTATATTATATTACAACTAATTTATTTTATTTAAATATAAATATCTTAATAATAATTAAAGGTAAAGGGAAGGGGTTAAAATTTTTTTTATTAAATTAAATAATTTATTATAAAGTATATTTCGGATAAAATTAAATTATTATAAAGTTTATAATAATTTATTTAATTAGTATATAAAATATATTACAATTATATTATTTTAAGGTATAATATAAAATATATACATTAACAAATAAGACATATAATACAATAATACAAATTATTAATATATTTATTTTTATATTAAAATATAAAAATTTTCTTCTTAATTGTATAAATTTAGCTAATTTAGGCCATTTCTTTTCCAAATCAAAATATATAATTAATTGTTCACCGTAATATAGTGTAAATATATGCCATATACATAATAATATAGAGATACAAGCAGATATATGTCCAATTGCACCTAATTGTATAGTATCAAATGTAGATAAAATTTTATTTATATTATCAAATATATTTTGTATATAATTATTACTACTATTACTATCACTATTATTAATAATTTCAAATATTTTATCTATTAATTCATTAGCTTTAGTTGCTGATTCTTTCAAGGTATTACTACTTTCATTTATTAAAGTATCATTATTATCCTTATTTTTACTTAAATTATTTAATATTTTAGCATTATTTTCAATACTTTCAAGAGATTCTTTAACTCTACCTAATTTAGCTTGTATTTCTACATTTTCCATCATTGTTTGTTCAAGTTTATCAGTTAATTTATTGTTTATTTCAGTTGATTTTCTAATTGTATCTTGTACTAATTTGTCTGTTTCTACATTCAAATCACTAATAACTGTTCTACGATATCCATCTAATGATATAGCTAATATTAAAGATGGACCCCTATTTTTAATATATTTGCTTAAATTTGTCATTTTGTTTTAACTTTTTTTTTTTTTTTTATTTTTTTATTTTTTTAATTTT
>Ga0193724_1000005_pt1 | contig 50207 bp, 48 predicted proteins | sample H2a1metaG_FD_146005 | JGI IMG/M metagenome (GOLD analysis project Ga0193724, IMG submission 146005) | Soil microbial communities from a riparian zone of the East river system, Colorado, United States - H2a1 | ecosystem: Environmental > Terrestrial > Soil > Riparian zone | place: USA: East River... | reverse complement strand
CATTCGCAGGCTGTAGTCAATCCCCTTGAGGGTGTACGTTTGAGAAACCTTGGCTCGATCGGGCCCGCCGCGCCGCTCCACCTTCATGGGGCCGGCATCTGCAAACCTTCACACATGCGGACATTCGCGGTGACGCCGCCCCAAGCCAATCCCGAGGCGTGGCTTACGGCACCGGAGCCTTGCGGTTGTCGGGCAATGGGTGAAGCGGAAGCGGGATTGACTGACCATCGCGGATGACGGATTGGCTGATTGTGAATTCGAACCGACAGTCGTCGTGAGTCAGGTAGATGCGCGCGTGAGCCTCGTCGAGGTCGGCGCCGTCCATGACGACCCTGTTCAGCTCCCCCGGTAGAGGAGCAAAGAGCGCCAACGCAAAGCTGTTCTTCGTGATGCGGTATTCGCCCATAACCTCCATGCAAGATTGAGGCGCAGCATCGAATGGAAAGCCAATTGACATGGTGGAAGCCATCCATCGCGGCGGTCCTTTCGGCCTCAACATCTCATTTATCTTGTCGACGTCCGCTTGCGTCAGCGGCTTCGCTTGCTTCGGAGCCAACGCGAGGTCGCCCAGACGCCGTCGTGCCGCCTGTAGCCGATCCTCCTCCGACAAGCTCGGACGGCGCTCCTCCATCACCAGTAGGGATTTCCATCCGCCGTCCGACCAAACCTGCTGGCGGATGTCGATATCGACATGGCAGGTCGGCCGAACATACTGCAGGCGGTAGGTCAGATCATCGATAGGATCGGTCTTGATGTGGTATGTGGGCTGCTCGATCGGCGGCAAGTTGAGGTGGCGGATATACAGCAGGCCGTTCGAGACAGTCATTGTCCAGCGGGCCTCCAGACAATCGAGGTTGCCATCCTCAAACACGAAGGGGATCGCAAAAAACCTCGGGATCGCGTTCGACGCTGCGAGATCGACGTGAACGTCAGGCTCGCGCCCTGCGGCTGATCCTACCATTGCAAATAGCAAAGCAACTCCGAACCATTGTTTCACGCTCATGGCATGACCTCGACCAACAGGTGGAGATTGTGCTACACAACGTAGCATTGAGTTGGTTCGGTGGCAACGATCGCTTGGGCGCCGGCGTCCGCTCAGGGGTCATTCGCGTCGACTCTCGTGTGCCCGTCGATGTCCGGTTGAGACCGCCGAGTATCTTCGGACAAGCGCCGCGCCATTCGCAGGCTGTAGTCAATCCTCTTGAGGGTGTACGTTTGAGAAACCTTGGCTCGATCGGGCCCGCCGCGGATCATGCCGGCAAGAAAGAGGTGCGACAAATACCCTTCCGTTTGTCGCAGGCAACGACGAAGCCAAGGATTCCTGTAAGTTTGAAACTCTTCGCGAAGCCCATCATCTCATCGCGCGATTGACACCAACTTCGCGGTGAGAGCCCCTCACCCCAACCCTCTAAGAGCGAGCTTCGCTCGTCTCGACCCCGCAAGAGCGGGGCGAGGGAGAAGAAAGATCAATCCGGCCGGATCATCTCGAACATGTTCTCCGGCTTGATCTCGAAATAGTCGCCGCGGCGGCCGGCGCGGACGATCGGGCGGGCAAGGCCGGTCTGGTAGACGCCGTCCTTGATCATGGCCTTGTCGATGTGGACGGCGACGACCTCACCCAAAGTGAGCCAGGCTTGCGCCTTCTCGCCGTTCGCCCCCTGCAGCTGGATGATCTGCGTCAGTTTGCATTCGAACGAGACCGGGCTTTCGGCGACCCGGGGCACATTGACGAGCTTGCTTGGCGCAGCCGTTAATCCTGCGATCTTGAACTCGCTGACATCGTGGGCGACATGCGCCGCGGTTAAGTTCATCTGCTGCGCCAGATCCATGGTCGCAAGATTCCAGACGAACTCGCCGGTCTCCTTGATATTGCCGACGCTGTCCTTCCAGGAGGTCGAGGAAAAGCCGATGATCGGCGGGTGGTAACAGAACCCGTTGAAGAAGCTGTAGGGTGCGAGATTGACGTTGCCCTTGGCATCCCGCGACGAGATCCAGCCAATGGGGCGCGGCGCGATGATGGCGTTGAAAGGATCGTGCTTGAGGCCGTGGCCGTTCGCCGGCTCGTAATAATGCAAGTCCTTGTCGGTCACGCTGAGGGCTTTCTTGCTGTTCGTGAGTTGGCGGCTGCCGCCGTCATTCCGGGATGGTCCGAAGGACCAGACCCGGAATCTCGAGATTCCCCGATGTGCAATTGCACATCTGAGGTTCGATGCTTCGCATCGCCCCGGAATGACGAATGCGTCAATTCCCCTTACCACGCGGCGACAGGCCTGCGATGACAAAGTCGATCATCTGGTCGATCGACGGCCCCGGCTTGAGGGCGCATTGCGCAATCATCTGCGGATGGAAGAACCGCATCATCCCGGTGCACGCACACATCGCCGCCAGCGGCACGTCGGCGACCTCAAATTCGCCGGTCGCGGCGCCCTCGGCGATGACGGAGCCGATGGTCTGGGTTATTCGCTCCATGTGAGCCACGCAAACGTCCCAGCTCTCCTCCATCGCGATCTCGACCATCTCGTGCAGCTTCGAATTGCCGACATAGCGTTCGGAATTCATGCGATGGATGGTTGTCATCAACTCGCGCAGGCGGCCAGCCGCCAAGCCAGGCTTGGTCGCAATGGCCTGCGCGGCATCTTCGACTTCGCCCATCAGGCTGCGGGCGACGCCCTCATGGATCGCCTTCTTCGAATCGAAAAAGCGATACACGTTCGCCGGGCTCATTCGCAGCACTTTGGCGATGTCGGCGACGGTGGTCTTTTGATAGCCGATCTCGCGAAACAAGCGCAACGCCACCTCGAGGATACGTTCTCGGGTGTCGGGTTCGATGTGGTCCGAAATCAGCGTCATGTCAGCACTCAATGTTCAATTATTCCGCGGCCTCAGCAAGCGGAAATGCGGGCTCGGCTTCGCCGTGATGCTGCGGTGCAAGATCAACGTCCTTGCTCGAGCCGCTTTCTTCAAGGCTGTTGCGGAACCAGAGGGCATAGAGGCCCGGCAAGTACAACAAGGTCAGGAAGGTTGCAACAAACAAACCGCCCATGATGGTGATCGCCATCGGGCCCCAGAACGCGGAGCGCGACAGCGGGATCATCGCCAGGATCGCGGCGAGCGCGGTCAGCACCACCGGACGCGCGCGCCGGACGGTCGCCTCGACGATGGCTTCCTTGCGGGTCAGGCCGTGGGTCACATCGGTTTCGATCTGGTCGACCAGGATCACCGCATTGCGCATGATCATGCCGGCCAGCGCGATCAATCCGAGCAGCGCCACGAAGCCGAACGGCTGGTTGGCGACGTTCAGTCCCAGCGATGCGCCGATGATGCCGAGCGGTGCGGTGAGAAACACCAGCAGCAGGCGCGAGAAGCTCTGCAACTGGATCATCAGCAGCGTCAACATGACGAGGACCATCAGCGGAAACAGCACGAAAATCGACGCGTTGCCCTTGGCGGACTCCTCGAACGCGCCGCCCGCCTCGATCCGATAGGCCGGCTCCAGGCTGTCGCGAATTTCCTGCAGCTTGGGCCAGATCTGGTTGGTCACGTCAGGTGCCTGCACGCCATCGACGACGTCGCCACGCACCGTGATCGCCATGTCGCGGTTGCGCCGCCACATGATCGGCTCCTCGTGGGCGTATTCGATCTTCGCGATCTGCGTGAGCGGCACCGCGACCCCGTTGCGCGAGGTGATGGTGAGATCGCCGACATGGCCGAGATCGAGCCGTTCGGACGGCACCGCACGCGCGACCACGCCGACCTTCTCGATGCCATCGCGTATCGTCGTCACCGGCGCGCCCGAGATCAGCATGCTCAGCGCCTGCGATACATCCTGCGGGGTGAGGCCGAGCGCGCGGGCGCGGTCCTGATCGACCACCAGCTTCAGGTAGGGCGACTGCTCGTTCCAGTCGAGCTGCGGATCCTTGACCTTGTCGTTCTGCCTGACCACATCGCGCACCTTGTAGGCGATGTCACGCACGGTATTGGCGTCGGGGCCAATCACACGGAATTGAACGGGAAAGCCGACCGGCGGGCCGAAGTTGAACCGATCGACGCGCACGCGCGCTTCGGTCAACGCCCCGTCATTCACCGCCTTCTCCAGCCGCGCCTTGATCCGCTCACGCGCCTCGACGTCCTTGGACACGATCACGATCTCGGCAAAGGCCTCGTTCGGCAGTTGCGGATTGAGGCCGAGCCAGAAGCGCGGCGAACCCTGGCCGACATAGGCGGTGTAGGTCGCGATGTCCTTGTCGTCCTTCAACAAGGCTTCAGCTTTTTTCACGGCCTTCTCGGTGACGCCAAACGCCGTGCCTTCGGGCAACCGCAGCTGCAGGAACAGCTCCGGCCGTTCGGACAGCGGGAAGAACTGCTGCTGCACGTGGCCGAAGCCAACGATGGAAAGCGCGAAGATGCCGACCGTCGCCAGCACCACCTTGACCCGGTGGTCGACGCACCACTGGATCATGCTGCGCAGGATGCGGTAGAAGCGCGTTTCATAGACCGCATGCGGATCGTGGTTGTGGCTGACCGTGATGTTCGGCAGCAGCTTGACGCCGATATAGGGCGTGAAGATCACCGCCACGAACCAGGACGCGACCAGCGCGATCGCGACGATCCAGAAAATGCCGCCGGCATATTCGCCGACCGCCGAATTGGCGAAGCCAATCGGGAGGAAGCCAGCGGCCGTGACCAGCGTTCCCGTCAGCATCGGAAACGCGGTGGATTCCCAGGCAAAGGACGCCGCGCGGACGCGGTCCCAGCCCTGCTCCATCTTCACCACCATCATCTCCACCGCGATGATGGCGTCGTCGACCAATAGTCCGAGCGCGATGATCAGCGCGCCCAGCGTAATCCGGTGCAGGTCGAGCGACATCGCATTCATGACGACAAAGACGATCGCCAGCACCAGCGGCACCGACGCCGCCACCACGATCCCGGTGCGCCAGCCCAGCGCGACGAAACTGACGAACAGCACGATCGCCAGCGCCTCGATGAAGGAGTGCACGAATTCACTGACAGCGTGCTCGACCACCTTCGGCTGATCGGCGATCAGTTCGACATTGATGCCCTGCGGTACCGCCTTCATGAATTCCGCGGTCGCATTGGCGACCTCCTTGCCGAGCTCCAGAATGTTGGCGCCCTTGGCCGTGACCACGCCGATGCCGAGCGCGGGTTTACCTTCCTGGCGCGCCACGAAAGTCGGCGGGTCGACGAAACCATGCGTGACGGTCGCGATATCGCCAAGGCGGAACACGCGGCCATTGCTTTCGACCGGCGTCTCCGCGACGGCCTTGACGCCATCGAGCGCGCCAGTGACGCGCAGCGGCACACGCTGCGAGGAGGTTTCGACCGTGCCGGCCGGCACGACATTGTTCTGCTTGGCCAGCGAATCAAACAGCGCCTGCGGCGTAATTCCCAGCGTCGCCAGCTTGGCATGCGAGAACTCGACGAAGATTCGCTCGTCCTGGGTGCCGTAGAGATCGACCTTGGTGACGCCGGGCACCTTCAGCAGCCGCTGGCGCATGCCTTCGGCGGCCTTCTTCAATTGCGCGTAGTCGGCGCCATCGCTGGTCATCATATAGAGGATCGAATCGACGTCGCTGAACTCGTCATTGACGACGGGGCCGAGCAGATTGGCCGGAAGCTGGCCCTGCACGTCAGCGAGCTTCTTGCGCAGCAGATAGAACAGATACGGCACCTGGGCGGGTGGCGTCGAATCCTTGAACGTCACCTGCATCGCCGTGAACGACGGCTTCGAATAGGTCTGCACCTTTTCGAAATACGGCAGTTCCTGCAGCTTCTTCTCGATGGGGTCGGCGACCTGGGTCTGCATTTCCGCCGCGGTGGCGCCGGGCCAGATCGCCGATACGTTCACCACCTTGACGGTGAAGAAGGGATCTTCGGCGCGGCCGAGCCGCTCGTAGGAGAAGAACCCGGCAGCGCCCAGCGCAACCACCAGGAACAGAATAAGCGCGGGGTGGCTGACCGCCCAGCCTGAAAGATTGAAGTGTTTCATGACGCCCTCCCCGCTTAAAACGACAATGACGAGACGACCCTGACCTTCTGGGCCGGATCGAGTTTCTGCACACCCAGCGCGACTACCTTGGCGCCTTCATCGACGCCGTCTGAAATGACGACGCTATTGGTCTCATAGGATTTCACGGTGACCGGCTTCAGCGCCACGTCGCCCTTGGCATCGACGATATACAGCGAGGGCTCGCCGCCCTGGCTGAACAGCGCCGACAACGGCAGCCGCGCAACGCGCGTCGTGGCGGGATCGGCAAGGGTCAGCGTCGCGGTCATGCCGAGCGAGACGGTTTCTCCGGCGTCGGGCAGTGAAAATTTCGCAAGATAGGTTCGTGTTGCGGGATCGGCCGACGGCGCGACCTCGCGCAGCTTCGCGGCATACTTCTTGTCGGGTTCGGACCACAAGGTGACGCTGGCGACGCCATCTTTCGCCCGCCCGACCAGGGTTTCCGGTATCGCGACCACGGCTTCCTTTTCGGCAAAGCGCGCGACGCGAACCGCAGTTTGCCCGGACGCCACGACTTGGCCGGCGTCGATCAGGGTCGCCGTCACGACGCCGCGGGTATCGGCGACCAGCGTCGCATAAGAGAGGCTGTTCTTGGTGAGCTCGACCGAGCGCTCGGCGCGATTGAGCCGCGCGCGCGCTTCATCGGCGGCGGCTTTGCTCTGATCCAGTTGCGCATCGGTGGTCCAGCCCTTGGCGCGCAAATCCTTGGCGCGCTGTTCCGCGGCAGCGGCCTGCGCCAGCACGCCGGTGGCGGCGCGGTATTCGGCCTCGGCCTGCTCGGCCTGCAATTTCAGATCGACTTCATCGAGGGTTGCCAGGGGCTGGCCGACATCGACGGTTTGGCCGACTTCGACCAGGCGCTTTGCCACTTTGCCGGGGACCCGGAACCCCATGTCGGTCTCGATTCGGGGTTTGATGGTGCCAACAAAACTGCGTTCCGGAGACTCCGGCTCGTAGTGCACGGTGGAGACAAGAACCGGGCGCGACGGCGCCGCTTTCTCCGCAACCACCTCGTTGCAACCAGTCAGGACGATCGCCAGCAACGCCAGCGATAAACCAGCTAAAAGACTGTAATAGCTAGACAAAATTGAGCGGACGAACATGACGGCTTCCCTCGATTAAGCGTGAGGGGAGTGTCGATTGTTTAGTGACGATTGTCAATATTCGTCACTGATCATCATTTCGTGAGCGTTAATCAATGTTGCTGCGGGTCGTCCCGGCGAACGCCGGGACCCATAACCCCTGACCTCAGTCATTAAGGAAGGCCTTCGCCCCAGTGCCCGAACGAGAGGACACGGCGTATGGGTCCCGGCGTGCGCCGGGACGACCTGTGGAAATATGGTCATCGCGACGGTGCCGAACAGATACGGCACCGCGGCCTGCCTCAAGCGTTATTTTCGAAATGAAGAGTCCGAGCCCGCCCTTCGGCAGCGACGGGCATTGCGCGTTTCAGGCCGCAGGTGCGGAACACGATCACCGCGAACAGCGCCATGCCGAGCAAAACCGTGAGTGCGCCGGCGACCACGACGGGCTCGAAGCGATCGTGGCCGCCAAGCAGCACACAGCCGATCCCGATCGGGAACACGACAGCGCCGGCCACGCTGACGATGGCCTGATACCGGGCGAGCGCGCTCGCCGCCGCCTCTGGCACGACGCGATAGTACAGCGCCGACAGGAACATGGTGACGAAGCCAAGCAGATTGAGATGCGCATGCGCCGGCATCAGCACGAAATCCTGCCGTATGCCCATGACGATGCCGAGGACAATGCCGATCAGGCCCAGTGAAACGCTGATGCGGAAAAGTGATTTTATCATCATTCGACCCTTCGAAATTTTTTCAGCAAATGTGTGGGAGGGTATCTTGAGGGCGTCGCCCATCAATCCAGCAGATAGCGCGGAACGCGCTCCTTGTAGCGCCGGTACGCCTCACCGAACTTCCGCTCCAGATAGGACTCCTCGCGCCGGACGACGGCGAAGTGCAGGATGACGCAAGCCGGAATGATCAAAACGAGCATCCAGTCCAGCGCAAAGATCAGCGCGATCCCGCACAACGCAACCGACACGCCGACATAGAGCGGATTGCGGGTGCGCCGGAATACGCCGTCGGTGACCAGCGCGGTCGTCGGCCGCAACGGATTGACGTTGGTGCCGTGCCGCAGCAGCGCGCGGTGGCCGGCAAACATGGTCGCCATGCCCACGATGACGATCAGCGCGCCAAGCCCGGTCCGCAAGCCCTGGTCGATATTTGCCACCACTCCAAGCGGCACCAGCCATTGCAATACGCAGGCGATCGCGAGCGTGGAATACGGAATCACAGGTGGGAAGATGATGAAATTCGCGCGATCGAGAGAGGTGTCAGTCATGATAATTCCTGTCGTTTTGAAAGAGGGCACTTTGTTTGCCGCCGCCGGAAATTGCGCGCCGGCGACAAAGATCATTCAATTGTCTCCAATGGAGACATATAGGGAAAGCTTCGCTTTGCCGTCAAGGGCTGATAAATTGCTGGGAAATCAGTGGGGGACTGAGCCATGGCAACAAAATCGCCGCCGAAGCGCGACACCTTTCGCCATGGAAATTTGCCGGAAGCGCTTGTAAACGCGGCGCTTGAGCGGCTGGAAGCGGAGGGTGTTGAGTCGATCAGCCTGCGCGAACTCGCCCGCGATGCCGGTGTCAACCACCGCGCGGTATATCGGCATTTCCCGGACAAATTGTCGTTACTGGCGCTGGTCGCGGAAACAGGCTGGAAGCGCCTTGGGCAGCGGCTGAACAAATCCACCGCCGGCAAGGCGCCGGGCGAACCCGCGCTTATTGCGGGCGGTATCGGATTTTTCCTGTTTGCGCGGGACTGCCCGAATCTATTTCATCTGATGGCTGGCGCGCGGATCAACACCGAAGACAAATTTCCGGATCTCGACGCCGCCGTTGTCGATGCCCTGCAAATCTTCGCGGTGGGTTTCGCCGGCACCGGCATGGCGCCAAGCATCGTGGTCGAGCGCACCGCAGTGTTCGTGGCGGCGTTGCAGGGCGTCATCACGCAAATATTGCACAGGCGGCTGCATGTGGCGCCAGCAAAGGCCAGGGCGTTCGTCGCTGATATCTGCAGCATGCTGATCAAGGGGATGCGGTAACGCGCTTGCTGGCCAAGGCTGGTATCTCCCGGGGATAGATAGCTCTCCGCGTCTGCGCGAAATCTGCACAAAAATACGCAAATTCTGAACATGCCGGACAAATCCGCTGCCAACGGGCCGGGCATCGTCGGGCCATGGGCAAAATCATCACCCTTCAATTTCGGCGCTCGCGGCTGCCACGGCGGCTCTTGAACGATGGCTGGTGGCTGGAACAGCCGCCCGTTCGTCCCTCCGTTATCGCCTTCCCGAAACCCAAGCCGTCGAAGCCCGGACCCAGGGCCAGGCACCTCACCCTCGTCACATCGGGAAAATAACGACATGTCGATCGCGACCGCGTCCGATCTTGAAATGGCGCCCGCGCGCCCACTGCTGATGCCGCTGCTATCCGCCACGGCGTGTGTCGCGCTGGCGGACTGGCTGTTCTACGACTGGCAGATCGGCATTTCGCTGGCGCTGTTTCTGGGTGTGCTCGGCGCGGTCGCCGTCGCGGGCAACCGGGTATACGCGACGCGCACGGTTCAAATCGTCATGGCCGCAATCTTCGCAGCCGGCCTGCTCGCCTTGATCGAGGACGTCAACGTCCTGTCCGTCATCCTCAGCACGCTGGCGATCGCGCTATTCGTCATCGTCATGACGGCCCGGGAAAACTCGTCGTGGCGATGGAACCTGTTCGAAGCCGCGATCGCGCCGCTTCGCGGCCCCTTTCAACTGGTCGGCGATCTGTTCGTCGCCTTGCAGCAGATGAAGCAGCAAGCGCCGGAATGGCTGAGAATGGGTTCTCTCATCGCCTGGGTCGTTCCGTTGAGCGTCTTCGCGGTCTTCCTCGGCCTGTTCTCGTCGGCCAATCCGCTGATCGAACATAGGCTGATGCAGATCGACCTCCGGTTTTTGTTCAACCATTCCGACCTGCAGCGAACGCTATTCTGGCTCTTCATCGCGTGCGCGATCTGGCCCATCATCCACCGCGGCATCCGCCGCGCGCCGGTTCGGAAATCGGAACCTTCCACCGCTGTCGCCGCCGAGCCGTCCGAGTTCGATTATCTGTTCGGCGTGCAGGCGATGTTGCGCTCGCTGATCCTGTTCAACGCGCTGTTCGCGCTCCAGACCGGGCTTGATCTTGTCTATCTCTGGGGCGGCGCGGCCCTGCCCGACGGCCTGACCTACGCCGAATACGCGCATCGCGGCGCCTATCCGCTGGTCGCGACGGCGCTGCTCGCCGCCGGTTTTGTCCTCATCGCGATGCGCCCGGGCGGACCCGCCGAGCAGTCGAGGCTGATCCGTCCATTGGTCCTGGTGTGGACCGGCCAGAACATCCTTCTCGTCATCTCGTCGATCCTCCGGCTCGATCTGTATGTGGCCGCCTACTCGCTGACCTATCTGCGGCTCGCGGCCTTCATCTGGATGATGCTGGTAGCTGCGGGACTGCTGCTGATGCTGATCCAGATGATATTGAAGAAACCCAATTCACGGCTGGTCGCGGCCAACGCCGCGACGCTGGCGCTGGTGCTGTACGGATGCTGCTTCATCAATGCGCCGCGACTCATTGCGTCCTACAATGTGGAGCATTCGCGGGAGGCCGGCGGCCCGGGACCGAATCTGGATTTGCGATATCTCGCATCGCTTGGATCGCAGGCCCTGCCGGTCCTGGAGGCTCACATGAAGGAGATCCCGGCGCTTTGGCCGATCGCCCTGGACTTTCGAATTTGCCTGGATCGCGATCGTTTCCGGCGCTTGGGAAACTGGCGGGCCTGGGGCTTTCGGGCATGGCGTCTGGAACGGTATTTGAGTAACAATCCCGATACACCGTCGAATTCTTCCGATAGCGGCAAAGGCTAGCGAACGTGGCTCATTCCATTCTCGTCGTTGACGACGACCCCCATATCCGTGACGTCGTGCGCTTCGCGTTCGAGAAGACGGGCATGCAGATTTCCACGGCGCAGGACGGCAAGGAGGCGCTGCGCCAGTTCGACCACAACGTCCACGAACTTGTGGTTCTCGATATCGGCATGCCGGAGATGGATGGGCTGGAAGTCTGCCGGCAGATCCGGAAAACCTCGGATACCCCGATCCTGTTTCTGTCGGCCCGCGACGAGGAGATCGATCGTGTCCTGGGCCTGGAAATCGGCGGCGACGACTACGTGACAAAACCCTTCAGTCCGCGCGAACTGGTGGCGCGGGTGAACGCGATCCTGCGGCGCGCGCGGAACGCACCGGTGCCGCTACCGGCCGCAAAGGCCATGACCCATGGCAGGCTCATGATTGATCCGGACGCGCGCACCGCGGTGTTCCAGGACACGCCGGTTTCGTTCACGGCACTGGAATTCGACATCCTGCGAACGCTGCTGGCGCGGCCGGGATTCGTGTTCACACGCGAATTGATCCTCGACGCCGCCTATACCGGAAATATCCATGTCGCAGACCGCACCATCGACAGCCACGTCAGAAACATCCGCGCCAAGATGGCCGTCGCCGGTTGCGAGTCCGTGATCGAGACCGTCCACGGCGTTGGCTTCAAATTGGGACGCTGCGAGGCCTCGCGTTGACCGACGCCTCGGCCAACACCCGCCCGAAATGGCGGCCAAGTCTCAGCCTCGTCGTTTTTATCGTTCTGACCAGCGTGCTTACGCTGCCGCTGTTCAGTCTCTATTTCCTCAAGGTCTACCAAACCCAATTGATCCAGCAGACCGAGGCCGAGCTGATCGCCCAGAGCGCAGCGCTGTCGGCGGTTTTCCATCGCGAAGTCGAAACCACAATTCCGCAAAGCGTCGCGCTCGGTACCAGGGTTCCGCCTGCCGTTCCAAAGCTATCCGACGAACCCTATCAGCCGATCTGGCCGGCGCTGGAACTTGCGAACGAGAGCGTGCTGCCGCCAAGGCCGGAAGCCCGCACACCTTCCGCGCCAGCCGATCCGGCCTTCACCGCTCTCGGCGCGCGCATGATACCCGATCTGATCGCGACGCAGAATGTGACTCTGGCGGGGTTTCGGCTGCTCGATCCGAACGGCATCGTCATTGCTGGCCGCGAGGAAGTCGGCCTGTCACTCGGCCATCTCGAGGAAGTAAGCGAAGCACTGCAGGGACGCTTCAGCGGCGCCCTGCGCGTGCGCATCTCCAAGCATCAGCAGCCGTCGCTTTATTCGATGAGCCGCGGTACCGGCATGCGCGTTTTTACCGCGATGCCGGTTATCGTGCGCGATCAGGTCGCGGGGGTTGTTTATGCCTCGCGCACGCCCAGTAACGTCTTCAAGTACCTGTATGAGCGGCGCAAGAAACTTGTCCTGGCGGTGTTTTCCATGATCGTGCCGACGCTGCTGATCGGATTCCTGTTTCATCGGACGATCACCGAACCGATGCGGGAACTGGTTGAACGCACCAATCTGGTCGGCAAGGGCGACCGCAACGCCCTGCGGCCACTCAAGCGTCACGGCACCAGCGAATTCGCCCGGCTGTCGCAAAGCTTTCTCGAAATGGCGCGACGGCTGAATACGCGCTCCAGCTTTATCTCGACCTTCGCCACCCATGTGTCGCACGAACTGAAATCGCCGCTGACGTCGATTCAGGGGGCCGCCGAGCTGTTGCGCGACGATATCGACGCGACGACGCCAACCATGACCGACAAGGACAAGCGCAAGTTTCTCGATAATATCATCGCCGACGCCGACCGGCTGACACAAATCTCGGGCCGTTTGCGCGATTTAGCCCGCGCCGAGAATCCCGTCGCGGTTGGCGCCGCCAAGCTGTCGGCTTCGATAACCGGTTTGCGTTCGGCTTTCCCTTCCCTAGATATCCGCGCGAGCGGCGACCTCGATACGCCCATGCGCGTTTCCGAAGAAAATGCCACCATTATTTTTTCCAATCTCGCCGACAACGCCATGCGCCATGGAAGCTCCACGCTCGATATCTCCGCGGCGCAGCAAGGAAACTCGCTGCTGGTGAAAGTCATCGACAATGGCGAGGGCGTCTCGCCCAACAACAGGACGCAAATATTCGACAGCTTCTTCACGACCCGCCGCGACAGCGGCGGAACCGGGATGGGTCTTGCAATCGTTCGCGCCATGCTCGACGCCCATGGTGGCGCGGTCCGGCTGGTCGAATCTGAACAGGGAACGGCCTTCGAGCTGACGATTCCGGTTGCCGACGGGCCGCTGCCGTGCTGAACGCAACGTCGGATCAGCCGATGCGAACAAGCACTCTCGGCGCCGCGACGATCAGGCGCGCCTGCCTGTGCCTGTTGATCATCGTCTGCGGCCTCGCCTTGCGCAAGTTTGGGCTCGGTCTCGGGCTGCCGTTCGTGCTCGTGAAGTATGGCGGATCGATGCTGTGGGGAACGATGGTGTTGTTTCTGGTGGCGATGGCCGCTCCCGGGCAGTCGCGTTGGCGCATGGCGCTGATCTCGGCTTTGCTTGCGGTCTGTGTCGAGCTGTTTCGCCTTGTGCATACCCCGTGGCTCGACGATTTCCGGCTGACGACAGCGGGCGCGCTATTGCTCGGCCGCGTGTACTCGCCATGGAATATGCTCGCTTATGGCTTAGGAATCGCTTTGGGCGTGCTGCTCGATCGCCTGGGAAGGTCGGCCTTCACAAGAACAAGGCTTTCAGCACAGCACACCCCTCACTCCGCCAGTTGAAACCGCTCGAAACGGTGCAGTTCCTCCTCGATGCGGCGTTTTAAGTCCTTGCGCGCGCCCCGCGGCGCGGCGCCGACCCAGCTCCATTTCTGCATCAGCAGTTTGCGGCTCTTGCGATCGGTCTTGAGGTCGAGGGCGGCGACGATGTTGTCGCCGACCAGAACCGGAAGCGCGAAATAGCCGAACACACGCTTCTCCTTCGGCACATAGGCCTCGAAGCGGTGTCCGTACCCGAAGAACAGTTCGGTCCGCTTGCGTTGGATGATGAGCGGATCGAACGGCGAGAGAATATGCACCAGTTCGAAGGCGCCGCCGTCCGATGTCTCCAGCGCCTCCGGGCGCGCCCAATGCTCCTGCTTGCCGGCACCTTCGAGCGCGACCGGCACCAGTTCCCCGCGGCGGACTCTTGCCTCGATCAATCGGCGGATCGAAGGCTTGCTCGGCGCATCGAGATGGCAGATCGAATCCAGGCTTACGAGCCCCTGCGAGCGCAGCGCGCGGTCGAGCAAATAAACGGAGGCTTCCTTCGCGGAGGCGGGCTTCGGCGGCCGGTCCCAGCCGAAATGCCGCGCCATCAAGTCGTAGGTCTTCAGCATGCCGTTACGCTCGGAGATCGTGAGCACGCCGGTGTAGAACGCCAGCTGCAGCGCCCGCTTCGACGGCTTGCGACTCGCCCACAGATGCTCCTTGTCCACCAGCACGTCGTCGTCGATATCGCGGATGGTCAGCGCGCCATCCCGCCGGATCAGCCTCAACACCTTGCGTAAATCCGCCGGCTTGACCGAGCTCAGCCATTTATGACCCTCGCGCCGGTGCCGCCTCATGGCGGGAAGAAAGAAGCGCAGATCCTTTGCCGGCACATAGGACAAAGCATGCGTCCAGTATTCGAAGATCGTCTTGTCGACGCTTTGGGCCTGTCGCAGATCCGCGCGTTGATAGTTGGGGATGCGGGTCCAGAGAATATGGTGGTGGGACCGCTCGATGACATTGATGGTGTCGATCTGCACATAGCCGAGATGCTCCACCGCCGCGGCCGTCGCCTGCGGACCGTCGCCGAACGGCGTGGAGCTATCGAGCCGCTGGGCGCGCAGCCAGATCTGCCTGGCTTCCGTTTTGGTCAGGGGATGGGGTTTATTGGCGCGGGGCATGGCGCCGCAATGTAGCCGGATTCGCCGATGTGAGGAGGCGCAGATTCCGGGAAATGCGCCAGTCGCTGGTTCGCAAGACACAAAGAAGCCGCGCCGCCGAGGGCAGCGCGGCTGAATAATTACACTTCCGGCTTCACTTCATCGCGCTCACCTTCTGGGCCTTCATGTAATGCGTGCAGGCGGCGCGCATGTTGCCCTTGCTCATTTCCGTATTGGCCATGCCCATTTCCTTGCCCATGTCCATTTTATCGGGGCCGTCCGCCATGCCCGTCATCATGGTGGTCGTCTTGGCCATGTTCTCTCCCGTGCAGGCCATCATTGCCGCGGAAGCGGGCGTGAACGCCAGAGCCGAAAACATCGCGGTGGTGATCAAAATCCTCATCCGTACCCTCCCTGAGAATGAAACCAGCCTATCACTGGCTAACGAATACGCTTTCGTCGGCCAAAGCGTTTCCAACGGAACAAATTTTTGTGTGCTGCGATGCAACGGAACCTGGTGTCGCCCAATCAGCTAGCCATCGCCGAAAACAAAGGAGGCTTGAATGCGAAAGATCTTGATTCCCGTCGCCGCCGCGGCTGTGGCTTTCTCCAGCGCAGCGTTTGCCCAAACCGGAGGCGCCAGCGGCACCAGCGGTGGCGCCGCGGCCAAGTCGGGCTCGGATGCGACCGCACCCGCGAGCATGACTGCCAAGGACGGCATGGCGAAGGGAGAGAGGAAAATGACGAAGAAAAAGAAGGAGTAATCGATACGGTTACAGCGCTGGCCATGTGCCTGGCGGCAAGGCGTTCCTGACAGTGCCCCGGCATCAGCCGGGGCTTTTTTTGAATCTGCTGATACCGCAACGGCCTGACCGATGGCCGTCAGCCGGGTTTCGAACGGATTCCCGATCAGTGTTTTGATCGCTCGCCGATCGCCCCCGTCGCGATCTCAGCTTCGCACGACGCCTTGCCGCGTTCCGGGGCCTGGCATTTGTAAACGCTGCCGGTCAGCCGATCGACCAGCCACACGATTTCCTCGGTTGGACTCTCCATACCCACGAATCGGGTTCCCATCGCCGTAATCAGCGTAGACAGCAAGATTGCGGCAGCGATCATGGCGGCGCCGATCAATATGGGCATCGAGTTTCCCAACGGCGCGCGATCCGGCGTGACAGCCCGATATCCCTGATATTCGATTGGTCTTTTCGGTGACTGAAACAAGGCCAAGCCTGCTTCGCTTTCTTCGCTTTTTCGATTTTTCTTGGCGAAGGGTTTTGTTACTCGCCCATCTAGCCGATTTGTTGTTCGCACATCGGCGTTCCGGCGACAGCTCGCGAGATCGGAATCGCCGCCGCGAATCAGCGCGCCGGTTGCAGCGAGATTAGCGCCTTCGAACCGACTCGCGGAGCGCGGCGACGGCCGGCGAACAGGAAAAAAGCGGAACCAGGATACTGGGCCTTCGGCTCGCTCCGGATCATGCTGAAGCTACCTAACGTTGCAGTTGAAAGGGAGGACACCATGCGGGGCTTCCGTGGTTTCAATCTGGGCGTCGCGCTTACATTGGTGTTGAAATCGCTGCAAATACAAAGGGATTCCGCAGCGTGACGCACGTCACATTCACTATGCCCTCCTCGCCCTATGGTCTGACCGTCAAAACGATTCAGACGTCACAACGAGGATAAGACAATGACCAGCTTTCATAGACTTTCCGCCCTCAAGGCGATTGCGATCGGTGCCGCGCTGTCGATGACGGCGGGTTTTGCCTTTGCCGCCGACAGTAATGTCTCGGCGGATCAAATCGTCAATGCACTGCGCGCCAAGTCGCCGACGCGCGGCCTGTCGGCCGCACCGCAGGCCGATCCCGCGGCGAGAGCCAAGGAGATCAGCTTCGTCGGACAGGTGCGCGACAGGAAGACCCGATCGCTCTCGTTAAACGAGCGCGAGCAAATCGCGGAGATCGCATCGGCCAAACCGAAAATCGATCTCGAGATTCGGTTCGATTACAATTCGGCCGAGATCAGCAAGACCTCGCTGCCTGCGGTGCAGGAACTGGGCAAGGCGCTCTCGAATCCGGATCTCAAAGGTTCGACATTCGTGGTGGCCGGTCACACCGATGCGATCGGCACTGAAGAATATAACCAGGGCCTCTCCGAGCGCCGCGCCGATTCGATCAAGCGCTACCTCACCGACAAATACGGCATCGCCAGTGCCGATCTGGTTACGGTCGGCTACGGCAAGAGCAAGCCGAAGGATCCGAGCGCGCCGACCGACGCGATCAACCGCCGCGTTCAGGTCGTCAACATGGACGGCAAGACCGCGTCGAATTGACAGTTGCGCCTGCCGCCCGCCGGCGTGCGGCAGGCGGATTTGAGAATGGATGCAACGATGGTCCAAGTCGGCTATTGCCGACTTGGACCATCATATTGCCGTCTACGGCCGGTCGAGCATGTCCCTGATTTTCGCTGCCAGTATCACCTGGGTCAGAGGCTTCTGCAGCAGCGACACGCCAGGATCCAGCCGGCCCTGATGCACGATGGCATTTCGCGAATACCCGGTCATGAAAAGCACTTTGAGACTCGGCTGCCGGTGGAGCAGTTCGTCGGCCAATTGCCGGCCATTCATTCCGGGCATCACGATGTCGGTCAAAAGCAGATCGATCCGGAACGGATCGGAATCGAACAGTGCAAGCGCGACCGCGCCATCAGGAGCCTCGCGGACCCGATAGTTCAGATCCTGCAGCGTTTCCACCAGATAGGATCTCACGTCGGCTTCATCCTCGACCACGAGAACGGTTTCACTTCCAAGGCTGCCGACCACCGGCACGTCGATCTCCCTGGTGACGTTGGCGCTGACATGGGTACGCGGCAGATAGACCTTTATCGTCGTCCCTTCGCCGACCTCGCTGTAGATTTTGACGTGACCTCCGGATTGTTTGACGAAGCCATAGACCTGGCTTAAGCCAAGGCCAGTGCCATGCCCCGGCTGCTTGGTCGTGAAAAAAGGGTCGAAGGCCTTTTCCTGAACATCCCGCGACATCCCGGAACCGGTATCGCTCACGGCGATCTGAACATATTGCCCAACCGGAATATCGGCGTTCTGCTGCGAGTAGCGCTCGTCGACAAAAGCGTTGCTGGTCTCGATCGTCAGTTTGCCCTTGCCGGCCATCGCGTCCTTGGCGTTCACCACAAGGTTGAGGATCGTGGCCTCCATCTGGCTGGGGTCGACCTCGACCTGCCAGAGGCCGGCGCCACCGACGATTTCCAGATCAATATTTTCACCCAGCGTCCGCCTGAAAAAATCGGACATTCCGGCGAGCAGCTGATTGACGTTGGTCAGTCTGGGGTCGAGCGTTTGTCGTCGCGCGAAAGCGAGAAGCCGGTGCGTCAGCATCGCCGCACGCTGCGCGCCGTTCGCGGCGTTCGCGATCACGCGCGTCAAGCGCTCCCGCGTTGCATCGCCCCAGGAATGCAGACCGCGCTCCGCGATTTCGAGGTTGCCGCTGATGATCGTGAGCAGATTGTTGAAATCATGTGCGACGCCGCCGGTCAATTGTCCGATTGCTTCCATCTTTTGCGACTGCCGGAGCATGTCCTCGGCTTCGCGCCGGTGCATGCCCTCCTGCGCCAATGCGGCTTCAGCCCGGCGAAGCTGCGAAGGCGACGGCAGTGCCAGAAGTTTCGGCAACAACGGCCACAGCATCGCCGCGGTGACGATCGACGCCGCAGCCGTCAGCGCCTTGATAATCCCCTCGATGCCGTAGACCGGCACCCACAGCGTCACGATCGCCAGCACGTGGGTGAAGCCGCACGCCATGATGAAGATGGCAAAGGCCCAGAAAATCCAACCGAAATCGACGTCGCGCCGCTTCGATACGAAAATCGAAAGCGCGACCGGAATCGAGAAATAGGACACGGCAATCACTGCGTCGGTCGTGACATGGAGCCAGATCAGTTCCGGTTCCCACAGCAGGCAAATTCCATGCGGCGAAAACATCGATGAGTCGAGTAGCCGCTCAAAAAAGGCCCACATGCCGCTTGTTCCCAAATCCAAACTGATGCTGACGCGCGTTGAAAACCAAATTTACGAGCGGGGCGAGGCCCGTCAAGTGATTCCGATGCGGAGCGATCCGAACGGTACGCTTCGGTAGCGTCAGCCCAGCGGCACATCCGCGAATGTCCGGATCGACAGCGCCATCAACTGCTTTGCAAGCGGCGGATGCATCGGATTGAGCATCGGCGCCGGCATGACCGGATCAAGCATTTGCCGTGTGGCCGGCACATAATGCACTTCATCGAAATGGAATTTTTTCGGTGTCGTCACGCCGACCAGAAGCGCGAAGTGTGCGGATGCAGCGGGACAGATTTTTTTAGTCCATTGCATTGTTAGTCCATTGCATTGAACGTATTCGGCTTTCGCCTTCACCCATCAAGTGGTTGGTTATGCGCTGCGTGTTGTAAATTTACAATATCGCGCGCACGCACGGTCCGGTACGATGGGGATAAATTGATCGTGCGGTATTTGAAATGAGTTTGCGTTTTTGCGTTCTTCATATTTCCGCGATGTGCGTCGCAGCCAGCTTTACCGCAAGCCCCGCGCACGCGCAGGCCCGCGTCGGCGAAGCGGCCGTCGTCAAAAATGAAGTCGTCCGCGTCATGGGATCGGCGAGCAGCCAGATCAATGTCGGCGACGGCGTGCTCCGCGACGAAATCGTGCGCACCGGTCTCGACAGCGCGGCGCGGCTGGTGATGGCCGACAGCACCAATCTGTCGCTCGGTCCCAGCGCGACGATCAAACTCGACCGCACCGTTTTCAACGACGAGCACACCTATCGCGATATCGCGATCAGATTGACGACCGGTGCGTTTCGCTTCGTCACCGGACACTCGGAGAAGACCGCGTACAAGATCACCACGTCGGTCGCGACCATCGGCGTGCGCGGCACCATCCTCGATATCTTGTCGCAGCGAGGCAAGACCACCGTGGTACTGCAGGAGGGCGCATCGCGCGTCTGCGCCACCGGCGGCCAGTGCCTCGAGCTGACCCAGCCCGGCGAAACCGCCATCATCACCTCGACGGGCGGCAAGGCCACGCTTCAGAAGACCAACAACTCGCCCTGGACCTTCGCTGCGACCTGTGGCGCGGCGGCGGGGCTTTGTACCGCCACGAATTTTGCGGATGCCACCCCCTCTGCCGATGATCCCACCGGCATGCTGTGCGGGCGCTGACCATGGCCAAATTCACAACACGGAGCTTTATCGCATCGGCCGGACTCATCGCGTCGGTTTGGCTTGTGCTGGTACAGCTGCAGCCATCACCTGCATTGGCGCAGTCGCCGTCGTCTTGTGATAGTGAAGGTCCCTGCCCGGCACCGCCGCCTAGTGATAATAATTGTGACGGTCCCTGCCGTGCACCGCCGGTGACCGGCGCAGGTTCCAGCGCTGGATCGATCAACGATCTGGGCAAGCAGCGCTTCAACCAGATGATTACCCACCGCGTGCTGGGCACGGTGCTGCTTGGCGTCAATGAGCAGATCAACTGCAGCGACTGCGTCAGCGCGTTCGGGTCGGCAGGATCGTTCTCAACCGGCATCCATGGCCGCAAGGAACTCACACCCAATCTGTCGCTGCTGGCCGGCATCGCCTACACCCAATTCAGCGAGGGCGGATACAGCGTCACCAGCGCGCCGATCGGAGCGTTCGCGCTTCGCTACGATTTCACCGACTGGGGGTCGTCACGGCCGTTCTTCGATATCGGCACTATCCTGTCGCCGTCCGAGAAGGTGCGCTATCGCCGCAGCTACGTGACGAACTTCGGCCCGGTTACAGTCGATGGCCAAACCAGCAGCCAGAACTATGGAGCCTACGGCCGGGCCGGCTGGATCAATCGAATCTCGCCGCGCGACGAGGTCGCCGCATCCGTCGAGGTCTGGCAGTTGTGGCAACGGGTCGGGGGTTACTCGGACCAGACCGTCGCGTTCAATCCATTCGACGCCACGATCGCGACCGGCACCGACAAGACCAATCTCGTCAAGGTCGGCGGACAGTGGACGCATCTGTTCGCCGACAACGTCGAGGGCAACATCAACGGCGGATTCGTGCAGTCCTTCGCGAACCATTCCGGCCTCGTCGCCACCGTGACCAGTAGTGACGGCACCGTGGCGCCGACGATCGGAAACCAAAGCTGGTTCGAATATGGTGGCCGGCTCGGCTTGCGGGTCGCCAAGGGCTGGGTCGCCGACCTGTTCGTCAACGGAACCGCGGGCCCGCAGCCGGTCGGCAACACCATCCACGGCGGCGTCGGATTGCGCGTCAATTACTGACTAAAGCATGATCCGGAAAAGCATGCCCTCGGGCCACGACCCGATGGGTGGGCACCGGTTTTCCCTCGGGACAAACGCGAAGCGTTTGCCCGGAGATCATGCTCAAACAAAAAGCGCTAGAGCGGGATGACGATTCGAAGAAAAGTCATCGCGCTCTAGGCGCGGATGGCCATATCGGTACATCCGCCGTTGTCATTCAGCCCTCCGGGGTCAGGCGGCTGACTTGCCCTCATAGGCGTTTTTCAGCCCGGCGATGTCGAGCTTGACCATCTGCATCATCGCCTGCATGGCCCGCCGGGCGCCGGCGGAATCGGGGCCGCCCAGATATTGCACGAGCGCGGTCGGCACAATCTGCCACGATACGCCGAAACGATCCTTGAGCCAGCCGCAACGTTCGACCGACCCGCCATTGGCGGACAGCGCGTCCCACAGGCGATCGACCTCGGCCTGATCGGCGCAGTCGATCTTGAACGAGATCGCATGGGTGTATTCGAATCGCGTGCCGCCATTGAGCGCCATGAAGCGCTGGCCGGCCAGCGTGAAGTCCACCACCAGCACGGTGCCGGCCTTGCCGGCGGGGCCATCGACGGTGTTCTTCTGGACTTTTTCGATTCTGGAATCGGGCAGCAACGAAACGTAGAATTTCGCGGCCTCCTCGGCCTCGCCGTCGAACCACAGGCATGGTGAAATCTTGGACATGCAAAAACTCCTTGCGTGGTGAATTTTAAATCAGGCGTCGGCCATGGCGGATTGGGCTGCGGTCGCCGCCTCGACGTCCATCCACATCACTTCCCAGATGTGGCCGTCGGGATCCTCAAAACTGCGGCCATACATGAAGCCGTAGTCCTGCCTGGGACAGGGATCGACGCCGCCGCCCGCGGCTTGCGCCTTGCCGACCATGTCATCGACGGCGTCGCGGCTGTCGGCGGAGATGCAGATCAGCACCTCGGTTGAGGTCTTCGCATCGGCGATCTTCCTGGGCGTGAACTGGCTGAATTTGTCGTGGGTCAGCAACATGGCGTGAATGGTTTCGGAAAACACCATGCAGGACGCGGTCCCGTCGCAGAATTGCTCGTTCTTTTCGGCGCCGACGGCCTGATAGAAGGCGGTGGCGCGGGCGAGATCGCTGACGGGCAGATTGACGAAAATCAGTTTGGCCATGGCAGGCTCCTTTCCAAAGGGGTCCACCCGAGGACGAACGGGCAGAGACCAATCCGACAGCCTGTTTAAATTATTTTGATGACGCGATTTCCCGTCGAATCCGTTATGGCCGGGCATAGCCGTCCGAAGGACGGCGTCGCTTCCGCTCTCCTATGCCCGGCCATCCACGTCTTATCTTCCGATGGAACGAAAAGACGTGGATGCCCGGCACAAGGCCGGGCATGACGACTCAAATTAACATCACCCGCAATGTCACGTCGCAATCGGCGTCGGCATGGTGAGAAATGCCCGGGTCACGTGCCAGAACAACTGGCGGTTGGTGGCAAGTGCAACCGAGTGAGCCGTTCCCGGAAGGATAACGAACTGGCGGTCACCGTTCGGCAGCAGATTGAAAAACTCCTCGAGGTCGGCGACGGTGGCGATGCCGTCATATTCCCCGCGCACCAGCAGCACCGGCGAAAGCACCTTGGCGGGATGCACCACCGGCAGATTGGCCGTCATGTCGAGATAGGTGCCGGTCGGAACCTGATCGCCGAACTGCATCTCCACGTCCGCCAGCACCTCGACCGCGGCGGGATCGCTGGTGCCGGGCTTGTCGCGGGTGGCGATCGAGCGGATCATGTCGCGATCGCGCTTGCGCATGTTGTGCGAGCGGAAATAGGCCAGCTGCTCGGCGCGCTTGGTCAATGTCGGCGATCCCTCGCCCTTGTAGGTGAACGCGGCGAACACCAGCCGGTCGGCGCGCTCCGGCGCCACCATGGCATAGGCGCCGGCGCGCAACGCGCCGGAGGATTCGCCGAGGAAATGGAATTTCTGCCGGCCGGTTTCGCGGGTAACGACCTCAACTGCCGCCTTCAGATCCTCGACACCGCTGGCGATGTCGGCATTGCCAGAGGTGCGCCCCGACTTGCCGTAATTCTCATGATTTATGGTCCAGCAGTCGAACCCGTAGCGGGCGAATTCGTCCATCGCCGAATACTCGCCATGCCCGGGCACGTGGAGGTCGAACACCCTTGATGTCACCGACGAGCCATGAACAAAAAACAGGACAGGCCGCGAAGGCTCGCCGGCTTTCGGCGCCCCCACCCGCTTGCGATACATCCACAAGGGAATGTCGCCTTTCTTGGCCCAGTATTCGCTGCTCCAGATCTCGCCGCCCGCCGCGCTCGCGCCTGGCGTAGGCAGGGCGCTGGCGAAACCTCCGGCCACGAGGCCAAGCCCGGCCCCCTTGATGACCGTGCGCCGCGCCAGCGGGTGATCGAATTTTTCCATGGTGTCCTCCAACCAGACGCGGCCTGTTCAGACGAGGCCTGTGTTTTTTGCGACTTTTACGCGGCGCTGCAACGTGCGCATCCTGCGCTCGAACTCTCAAGAGCTTCGTTGCGTGTTCTAGCAAATCCCCCCGTTTCGCGGAAGCCACGCTGCGCTGCGGTGTGCAACAAATGGACACTGCCGAGCCCGCAACAGCCTTGCTCCCGCCAATTAGAGGTCTAGTCTTTCGGCCGTGTCCGACCGGAAAAATCCGGCAGCCTCACCAGGGAGGAAAAAATCGTGAGCAACCAACTGACCGATGCAGAACTTGCCGCATTGATGCCGTCCGAACTGTGTCAGTATCAGACGCCGATCCCGACCCAGATCGTGGCAAGCGACGAATTTTATCCCGACCCGCAGAACGAGCGGCAGCGCGAAGTCGAGGCTCGGCTGCTGGCGATGGCCGACGATCTCGGCGGCAAGCAAGGCTTGAACCGCCGCCGGTTTTTTCAGACCGCCGCCGGCATGGCCGCGTCCTTTGTGGCGATGAACGAAGTTTATGGACCGCTGTTCGATGTGACACGCGCCGAAGCCGCCACGCCCGCGATGGCTGAGGAGCGCGCCAGCGCGCTCAAGGACCAGTTCATCATGGACATGCACACCCATTTCCTGCGCGACGACACCCGTGTCATGACGTTCGTCGACATGCGCAAGGCCGTGGGCAAGGCGGGCTGGAACAAGCAACTCAGCGACCACGAGCAGACCATCGAGGACCTGAAATTCGACAACTACAAAAAAGAGATGTTCCTCGACAGCGACACCAAGATCTCGCTGATCTCCTCGGCTCCGTCAGACATCGAGCAGGACTGGTTCCTGACCAACGAGCAGATGGCCGACGCGCGCAAGAAGATCAACGACGAGGCCGGCTCGCGGCGGGTGTTCTGCCACATGATCTTCACGCCCGGGCAGCCCGGCTGGCTCGACAAGCTCGACGCCGGCCTCGCGCTCAAGCCAGAGTCCTGCAAGGGCTACACCGTCGGCGACAACACCCACAAGGAGATCAGCCGCTATCCATGGCGGATGGACGACGAGAAAGTCGCCTACAAGGGCTACGAGAAAATGGTGAAGGCCGGCATCAAGAATGTCTGCATTCACAAAGGCCTGTTCGCACCGGGAGTCGAGAAGCAGTATCCAAACCTGCGCGGCTTCGCCGACGTCGCCGATGTCGGCCAGGCCGCCAAGGACTGGCCGCAGCTCAATTTTATCATCTATCACTCGGCCTATCGCCATGTCGGCGGCGATCCGAAGCAGGCGCTGGCCGAGTTCGAACGCACGGGGCGGATTTCATGGACCAGCGACCTTGCCGACATTCCCGCCCAGTACGGCGTCAACAACGTCTATGGCGACGTTGGCCAGTTGTTCGCGACCACGCTGGTAGCAGAGCCGAACGTTTGCGCCGCCTTGATGGGCGCCCTGATCAAGGGGCTCGGCGCCGATCACGTCTGCTGGGGCACCGACGCGCTGTGGACCGGCGCGCCGCAATGGCAGATCGAAGGCCTGCGCCGTCTCGAGATCCCGGAAGCCATGCAGAAGAAATTCGGCTACGCCCCGCTCGGCACCGCCGATGGCCCGATCAAATCCGCAATCTTCGGCGGCAACAATGCGCGGCTCTACGATATCCAGCCGAAGCGCGCGATGCTTGAACTCAAGGGCGACCGCTTTGCGATGATGAAAGCGGAATACGAGAAGGCGGGACCCGAGCCTTCGAACACACGCTACGGCTATGTGGTGCCGAACGGGACCATGGATCACAGCGTGTTTGCTTAACCGTCATTCCCCGATGTGCAATTGCACATCGTGGATGCGCCTCTTGGCGCAGGCCCGGAATCCATACTCCCGGTCGTGGTTATGGATTCCGGGCTCGCTCGCCCAGCGCAAAATTGATGCTCGCATCAATTTTGCCGCAAGGCTCGCGCCCCGGAATGACGCGATGAGACCTACTCCGTCTCCGCCGGGTCGCGGTGCACGGGATCGACCCACAGCACCGTTTCCGGTTTTTCCACCGGCTCGATATCGAGATTGATCGCGACCGCCTGGCCGTCGCTGCGCACCAGCACGCATTCCAGCGCTTGGTCGGGGCTGGCGTTGATCTCCTGATGCGGCACATAGGGCGGAATGAAAATGAAGTCGCCGGGGTTGGCCTCGGCCATGAATTGCAGATGCTCGCCCCAGCGCATCCGCGCCTTGCCGCGCACCACATAGATGATGCTTTCGAGATGGCCGTGGTGATGCGCGCCGGTCTTGGCGTCCGGTTTGATGGTCACGGTCCCCGCCCATAATTTCTGCGCGCCGACCCGCGCGAAATTGATCGCAGCCTTGCGGTCCATGCCCGCGGTCGACGGCACGTTGGGATCGAGCTGATCGCCGGGAATGACCCGGACGCCATCATGCTTCCAGCGCTGCGCGTCATCGTGATCGTGGGAATGATCGGAATGGGTGTGGTCGTGAGGGCCTGTCATCGTGCTGCTTTCCGCTGAGTTTTGCTCGCGAACGGTACATAATGGTGTGATCGCAAACCAGCCAGGATTGGGAACTCTCGCTGCATTTTGAGCTTGTCTCGTTGAAGCTCAACCGACGCAAGGAGAACAATGATGGGTAGCACGGCAGACAAGGTTAAAGGCGCCACCAACGAGGCCATCGGCAAGGCCAAGCAGGGCGTCGGCGAAGCCGTCGGCTCCGACAGGTTGCAGGGCGAGGGCGCGATTCAGGAAATCAAAGGCAAGGGCCAGCAGGCCCTGGGCGACGCCAAGGAAGCGGCAAAGGACGCCGTCAACAAGGCGGCTGCCGCAGCGAACAGGAACCTCTGATCGACGCTGATCGATTTGAATGGCGAAAGACCGGTCCTTTGGGGCCGGTCTTTTTTTCGTGTCAGTATCAGATTTCGAAGAGCCCCCACCCCGACCCTCCCCCGCAAGCGGGAGAGGGAGTAGTTAGCATTCCCGAAGAGGTTCGAGGAAGCGAAGAGGTGGCGCGGGAAAAGTTCAAGTTTCTTTTATCGCCGGCAGCCTGGCCGCGGCCGCTGAAGGCTCCCTCTCCCGCTTGCGGGGGAGGGTTGGGGTGGGGGAACTAGCGGTAGAAACGACTCCTCAGCCCTTCACGTCGAGCAACTCGACGTCGAACATCAGCGTTGCGTTCGGAGGAATGGCGCCGCCGGCGCCGCGGGCGCCGTAGCCCAGCGCGGGCGGAATGATCAAGGTACGCTTGCCGCCGACTTTCATGGTGGCGACGCCTTCATCCCAGCCGGCGATCACCCTGCGCTGCCCGATCGGAAACTCGAACGGCTCGTTGCGATCGACCGAAGAGTCGAATTTCTTTCCCTTCTGCCCGTTCTCATAGAGCCAGCCGGTGTAATGCATGACGCAAATCTGACCGGGCTTCGGCGTAGCTCCCGTGCCGACCGTGCTGTCAATCATCTGCAAGCCTGAAGCTGTGGTCATGGTTTTTCCCGCGGTCTGGGCCGCTGCTATGGTGGATACACACGCCAACGGCACAGCCGCGAGTGTCATTGCAATCGCTGCTGCCATCGGCATTTTTGCACGCTGAAAACGTCGCATCTTTGGGCACCTTCCCTCAATCATTGGAGCGGGTCTAGCCCAACACCACCGGCGTTTCCACCCATTGACAGGCGTAAATCCGCCGAGCTGGACCTGGAACACTTCGATGGGTTGGCACACTTTCGTCGATGGACGGAATCACGACACGCGCGATGGCGCTAATCCTTGACTTCCTTTTTGTAGATTTCAGAGCCGGTTTCGTCGATCACGACCACGCATCGGCCCTCGTGGCCGTCATCAAGGTCAATGGCGATTTGACGGGCGATCAGGTCGGCGGTTTTCTTGGCGTCGCGCTCGTTCTTGCAATCCAATCCAACCGGATCTTCGAGCCGGACACCGTCAGCGATGTCAAAATGAAAAATGGGCATTGGCTCCTCCTTGAGGTCAATGCCGTCAAGCCAAGCGTGTTCCAGGATGCGGTCCGTCGACATCAAGCCTGAGGCCATCGCGGCGCAAATGTTCCCGCCGGTTGCAGTCTCATCCAAAGAGTCTGATTCGAAAGCGACCCGAACGCTCAGGATGAGGTCGAACCTCAATACCCGAGCGCGCAGCCGTCCTTGCGTGGATCGGAACCGCCTGTGAGCGTGCCCTTGTCCCAGTCGATCCAGATCGCCTGACCGCCGCCGAGCGGCCCGACCACGCTGGTGGTCTGATGTCCGAGCTTGTTCAGGCCCTCGACGATATCGGCCGGCACACCATCCTCGAGCTGGTAGACGCCTTCGTAATGCAGGCCGCGCGGCATATCGATCGCCTCCTGCACGTCGCAACCGTAGTCGAGCATGTTGGTCAGCACATGCACCTGCCCGACCGGCTGATATTGTCCGCCCATCACGCCGAACGGCATCACCGACCGGCCGGCCTTGGTGACCAGTGACGGAATAATGGTGTGCAGCGGCCGCTTGCCCGGCGCGATGCAGTTCGGATGGCCGGGCTGGATGCGGAAACCACCGGCGCGATTTTGCAGCAGAATGCCTGTGTTGTTGGAGACGATCGCCGAGCCGAAGGAATGTGCGATCGAGTTGATGAATGAGCAGACGTTGCGATCCTTGTCCACCACGGTGATGTAGACCGTCGAGGGATTCATCGGCGGCGCCACGTTTGGCAGATCGCGCAGCCGGTCCATGCTGATCTTGCTGGCGTGCTCCTCGGCAAATTCCTTGGCCAGGATCCGGACCACATCAACATCGACATGGCTGGGATCGCCGATGTACTGCTCGCGCATCATGTAGGCGACCCGCGCCGCTTCCGCCTCGAGATGAAACCGCTCGACGCTCAGGGCCGGGAATTTCGTCAGATCGAAGTGCGCCAGGATGTTCAGCATCACCAGCATGGTGATGCCCGGGCCGTTCGGCGGGCACTGCCAGACGTCGTGGCCCTTGTACATGGTGCCGATCGGCGTCGTGATTTCGGTGGTGTGTGTGGCGAAGTCGTCGAGCGTATGCAGCCCGCCGATACCGCGCAAGGTCTCGACCATATCCTCGGCGATGGCGCCCTTGTAAAACGCGTCGCGGCCGCTTTTTGCAATCGCCCGCAGCGTCTGGCCAAGCTCGGGCTGCCTGATCACGTCGCCGACGGCCGCCGGCTTGCCGTGCGGCAGCAGATAGCGCTCGGTGTTGGTGCCGTTCTTCAACTTGTCGAACTGGTTCTTCCAGTCGAAGGCGATGCGGGGTGCTACGACGTAGCCTTCTTCCGCGGCCTTGATCGCAGGCTGCAGCAGGCGATCGAGCCCCAGCTTGCCATGATCGCGCAGGATGGCTGCCCAGGCATCGATCGCACCGGGAATGCTGACGGCGTGCGCCGATGTCAGCGGGATCGCACGGATGTTGCGCTCGAGATACCATTCAGACGTCGCAGCCTGCGGCGCGCGGCCGGAGCCGTTATAGGAGACGATCTTGCCCTCCCCCCTGGGCTGAACCAGCGCAAAGCAATCGCCGCCGATCCCGGTGGATTGCGGCTCGATCACGCCGAGCAGCGCACAGGCCGCCACGGCGGCGTCGGCTGCGGTGCCGCCGGAACGCAGCACCTCGATCGCCGTCAACGCCGCCAGCGGATGCGACGTCGCCACCATTCCCATTTTGGCGTGGACCGTCGACCGGCCGGCGAGATGGAAATTCCTCATGCCAAATGACTCACTTTGCCGCTTTAACGTTGTTCTCCAAGCGCTGGTTTACATGGCATATTCGTGAGGTGATGGGCAATGCTTGGAGACGCATAGCATCGTCGTCCCGGCGAAGGCCGGGACCCACAGCGACCGATGTTCGTTGTAGCAAAGGCCATTGGCTCCATTTTCTAACCGCCACGGCACGGCGTAGGGGTCCCGGCCTTCGCCGGGACGACGCCGTATCTGTTGATTGCGTCCCCTCCCTCCTGATAAACCACGGCGATGTCACACAGGGTCGCCGCCTTCTATCAATTCGCCGCGTTGCCGGATTTCCGGGAGCTGCGCGAGCCGCTGCGCGCGATCTGCGCCGAGCTCAGGCTGCAGGGCAGCGTGCTGCTGGCCCACGAAGGCATCAACGGCACGCTTGCCGGCAGCGCCGAGGGAATTGCCGCGCTGGTTGAAGAATTGCAGCGCGGCGCGCTGTTTGGCGGCCGGCTCGACAACCTCGAATTGAAATACTCGCATGCCGCGGCGATGCCGTTTCAGCGTCTCAAGATCAGGTTGAAAAAGGAGATCGTCACCCTCGGCTACACGGAGGCCGATCCGACGCGACAGGTCGGCATCTATGTCGACCCCGCCGACTGGAACGCGCTGATCGCAACGGCGGACACGCTGGTGATCGACACCCGCAACGCATTTGAGGTGGCGATGGGCACATTTCCTGGTGCTGTCGATCCCGGCATCCGGAGCTTCGGGCAATTCAAGGATTTTGCCGCGCGCCATCTCGACCCCGCCAAACATCGGAGGGTCGCGATGTTTTGCACCGGCGGCATTCGCTGCGAAAAGGCCAGCGCCTATCTGCTCGCGCGTGGTTTTGCCGAGGTCTATCACCTCAAGGGCGGCATCCTCAGATATCTCGAGGGCGTTCCGGAAGCCGAGAGCCGCTGGCGCGGCGAATGTTTTGTGTTCGACGACCGCGTCGCGCTCGGCCACGGCTTGCGGGAGCGCCCGATGGGGCGGGATTCCGATGAGTGATGTGAAGACGCTCAGCGACCGGATCGACGTGCTCGAAATGCGGCTGACGTTTCAGGACGAAACCATCGAGGCGCTGAACAAGACCATTACCGCGCAGTGGCTCAAGATCGACGCGCTGACGCGGCAGGTTGCCGACCTCGGCCAGCGCCTGCGCGAGGTCGAGACTCATGCGCCCGGCGCCACCAACGAACCGCCGCCGCATTATTGAGACGATCGCGATCCAGAGCGGGATGACTTTTCTTCGAATCGTCATCCCCGCTCTATCTTTTTGTTTGAGCATGATCTCCGGGCAAACGCTTCGCGTTTGTCTCGAGGGAAAACCGGTACTTTTCCGGATCATGCTCTAAAGATCGCGCCGACCGCTACTTCAAATCAACCTCTGCAGATCTAGCGAAACACCGCCATGACCTTGTCCCAAAGCGAAGCCGCTTCGCGGTCGCCGTCCGGCTTCGACGGTGCTGGTTGTGCAGCGCTGACGGGATCGGATGCCGGAAAACTGCCGATCAGACCGGCTTCCAGTTTCGTATGGGTATCGCGGTCGGCCGATGCAGCTTCGCGCGGGTTGGCGGCATGCTTGTCGTGCGCCGCCGGATCGAATTTCTCAGCCATGTTGAGCCTCCATCCCAACATAACGCGTCGGCAATCCGGACGTTCCCAATCGGATGAGCGGAATACCCAAAGCTGTCTGTTGTCGTCTGGTCGAAGCGTTCGAATCTGTCAAATGCACGCAAAACAGCACAACCGGCTAGACTTTTTGCCGCATTGATCAATTTTGCACAGACAGGCGCGGCCACTTGCGGTCGAATGCGCTGGCGATGAGATTGCACCCTCATCGTTAAGCTAATTCAGCGGTGCTCCAAATATGAATTCTGACCCCAGCCCGTTTGGAATTTACAATTTGGCGCCGCCGCTTGACCTAATCGCCAGGCCGGAGGACTGTGCGCTCAAGGTCTCACTACCGAGACGCCCAGGTGACCGCCGATTTCCGCTAGCTCTGGTCGCGATCATTCTGGTCGTGTAGCAAAAAGGATGTCATTGCCGGGACGGGCAACCCCTCCCGGCCTTTTTTGTCGGATTTTTCTGGTTTCTTCTTGAGTGCCCGCCGCTTCATGGTCGCGGTCAGGATCAGTTTTAGCGGAGCACTGAGCGTGTCATTCGGCGCTCGATCGAAGCGAGCTCTTGCATCAACTTCGCTGTATTTTTTCGACGCAGGCTTTGTCATAGAATGGATGTCCCCAGTTTCACGCGGCTACCGGTGCGCCCGAATACTGCGCACACCCGCCGCCAACACTTTGGTCAAGAAAGACCTTCCTTTCCATTAATGCCGAGATCTGTTGTTGCGTGCGCGTGCAATCGCATGGGACGCGTCTTGGGCGTAACGAACTCTTCACGATCGGCGGTACTCGAATTTTCGGGTGAGTCGTACGAGATGGGAAATTGCCTTATTGCCTTGGCGCTTTCATCCGGCCGGCGTGAGAATTTCCGCACGCGCCGCCGCGGAACTCCCTGTCGTTCAACCGGAATAAAATACCGCGAAGTTTCAAAAGTAGAATTTGAAGGATGACGCAAGGCACGCTAAAGTTGCGCTTCGTCCGAACGAGGCGGAAAAAAGGACGCTGCAGTGGCGAAACCAGCGAAAGACTCGTTCGACACCTTGGGGTTTCTTGCCAAGGTCGGCACGGGGAAAACGATACTGAAATTCCGGAAGAATGAAAACGTGTTCGCGCAGGGCGACGTAGCGGACACAGTGTTTTACGTTCAAAGAGGCAAGGTCAAGCTCACTGTCCTGTCCGAACAGGGCAAGGAAGCAGTCGTTGCAATCCTGGAGCCCGGCCAGTTCTTCGGTGAAGGCTGCTTGAATGGCCATCGGCTGCGGATCGCCACCACGACGGCGATGGAAGACTGCACCATCACTGCGATCTCCAAGGACGCGATGATCGGCCTCCTTCATGAACAGCCGAAATTTTCCGAGCTGTTCATGTCCTATCTGTTGACCCGCAACAGCCGGATCGAGGAAGATCTGATCGACCAGTTGTTCAATTCAAGCGAGCGGCGGCTGGCACGACTGCTGTTGCTGCTGGCGAATTTCGGCAAGTCGCGCAGCCCGCAGCTGATCAATCCTAATATCAGCCAGGAAACACTGGCGGAGATGATCGGCACCACCCGCTCGCGGGTCAGTTTTTTCATGAACAAGTTCCGCAAGCTGGGTTTCATCAGCTACAACGGAAAGATCGAAGTGCATACGTCGCTGCTGAGCGCGGTGTTGCACGACAAGCCGCAGGTTGAGCGACATCGGCAATAGCGTAGGGTGAATTGGCGCGCGGCCCTATCGCTGCCCCTTCGCTCCCGGCCCCGTCGTGCTTTGCGATCGCGGATCGCTCCACATGCGGTGCACCGATAGACAATGATATTTCCATCGCCGGTGCGCGCAGACGGAAGCAAGTCGATCTTCATCGGCTGCGGCGTCCTGCACGTTGCACAATCGAGGACCGCGGGAAACGCGCTGCTGATTTCCTCGATCAGCTCCTAAAATGAACCCGAGTACGGCATCGTTTGGTTCCCCGGATATGAGGAGTGAGCGCGACACACACTGCCGCCAAATGCACAAACGTGATTCCAAGCGCTTCGATTCGCTGTTCAAAATTGCTCGAAATGCGAGATATATTAATGACTTGGCGCGATGGCGACGCCGTGGACACCGGGCACGATCGTCGCTTGGCCAAGTCCGTATCCACAGTGTATCAGGAGCAGCATCGCCCCTCGATCACCGCTGCGGAACCCGATTTGACCCAGATTCACCCCATTAAACCCCTCCTTGAAGTGCTTTCGGGCCGCAGGCGGCCGGTACCGCCGATCTGGATGATGCGGCAGGCCGGCCGTTATCTGCCGGAATACCGCGAATTGCGCGCCAAGGCTGGGGGCTTTCTCGATCTGTGCTTCACACCGGAGTACGCCGCCGAGGTCACGCTGCAGCCGATCCGCCGCTTCAACTTCGATGCTGCGATCATCTTCTCGGATATTCTTGTGATTCCCTACGCGCTTGGCCGCTCGGTGCGGTTCGAGGTCGGCGAAGGGCCGCGGCTTGATCCCCTGGAGACTCCGGAGAAAGTTGCGACGCTGGCGTCGCAGGCCGACTTTGGCAAACTCGAGCCGGTCTATGAAGCGCTGCGTCGCGTGCGCCGCGAGCTCGATCCGAACATCGCGCTGATCGGTTTCTGCGGCGCGCCGTGGACGGTCGCGACCTACATGGTGGCCGGACAAGGCACGCCGGATCAGGCACCGGCGCGGATGATGGCCTATCGCCATCCGGAAGCATTCGCGAAAATCATCGACGTGCTGGTGGAGAACTCGATCCAGTATCTGCTGGGACAGCTCAAAGCCGGCGCCGACGTGCTGCAGATCTTCGACACCTGGGCCGGGGTGTTGCCGCCGCGCGAATTTCAGCGCTGGTCGGTCGAGCCGACCCGGCGCATTGTCGAGGGCGTGCGTGCGAAAATGCCCGATGCCAAGATCATCGGCTTTCCCCGAGGCGCCGGCGCGCTGTTGCCGGCCTATGTCGACGCCACCGGCGTCGACGCCGTCAGCATCGACTGGGCGGCCGAGCCGTCGTTGATCCGCGAGCGCGTGCAGAACCGCGTCGCCGTTCAAGGCAATCTCGATCCGCTGGTGCTGATCGCCGGCGGCGCGGCACTGGATCGCGCCATCGATGACGTGCTGGCGAATTACGCCGGCGGCAGATTGATCTTCAACCTCGGCCACGGCATCCAGCCGGAAACCCCGATCGCGCATGTCGAGCAGATGATCAAGCGGGTGCGGGCGTATAGGGGGTAAGGCTCACGACGAGCCACAAGTCGTCTTACCCGCGAAAGCGGGTATCCAGTACTCACCGGGCTGTATTGGAATCGAGACGTCACGGTATACTGGATCATCCGCTTTCGCGGATGATGACGATGGTAGTTGTGGAACTAGCGTCGCTCAATCACCCCGGTCGGCTGCGTTCGATGATCTCGGCCGCGCCCTTGTCGAGCAGTTCGAGCCCGACCGCACGGCCGAGTTCGCGCGGGCGGTTCGCGGGCCCGGAGCGCGAAGCCTCGATGAACAGGCTGCCCGCTTCATCCAGCACCGAGGCGGTCAGCGACATCTGCGCGCCGTCGATGGTGGAGAATGCCGCGATCGGCGAATTGCAATGGCCGTTGAGGACCCACAGCACCTCGCGCTCGGCATCGGCGCTTTTGTGAGCGTCGGGATCATCGATCAGGGACAGCAGACGCCGGGTCTGCCAGTCGTCGATCGCACACTCCACCGCGACGATACCCTGCCCCGCCGCCGGCAGCATTTCCTGGATTGAAAACTCGTAAGCCATGCGATTGGCGAGGCCGACGCGCTCAAGCCCGGAGCGCGCCATGATCAGCGCGTCCGCCGGACCGACTTCGCCGCCGCCGGGCAGCCGCTGCATTTCCGAATTGTCGAGCTTGCGGACGCGGGTGTCGGCAGCGCCACGATAGTGAATCACCTCGATGTCGGGAAACAACCGTCGCGCATAGGCCGCGCGCCGCACCGCATTGGTGCCGATCTTGAAACCCTTGCCGCGCGAGCGCCTGAGATCGTCGATCGAAACTCCGGCCCGCAGCACCAGAGCGTCGCCGGGCGGATCGCGCGCCAGCGTCGCGCCGATCACGAGGCCGGGCGTGTCTTCATTGCCCGGCATGTCCTTGAGCGAATGCATCGCGGCCTGCAATTCGCCCGAAATAACGGCCTTTCGGATTTCGGCGACGAATGCGCCGCCCTTGCCGCCGTGCTGCAACAGCTTGCCGATCTGGTCGGAATCGCCCGTGGTTTCGAACTTGACGATCTCGACGTCGAGTTCGGGAGCCGCCGCGGTCAGGCGGCGGGCAATTTCCTCGGTCTGGGCCAGCGCCATCACGCTCTTGCGCGTGCCGATCCGTATTCGAATTGCCACCACCTGCGCTCCATTCGACGCCCATTCCCGGCCGGAACATAAAACCAGCCCGCGCCGGAAAGCAAATACAGCTCTCGCCCGGCGGCGTTACCGCGCATCTTCCAGGATCATGTCGGAGGCTTTTTCAGCGATCATGATGGTGGGAGCATTGGTATTGCCCGACATCAGGTCCGGCATGATCGAGGCATCGACCACGCGCAGGCTTTCGATGCCGCGAACCCTCAAGCGCTGATCGACCACCGCCAGCGGATCGTTGCCCATCCGGCAGGTCGATGTCGGATGATAGACCGTGCTGCCGGTCCGGCGGCAGTAATTCAGCAACTCCTCGTCGCTTAGGACTTTCGCGCCAGGATCGACTTCTTCGATCGTATAGGGCTTGAGAGCAGGTGCGCTCAGGATCTTGCGCAAGATCTTGATGCCGTCAATGAACGCGGAGCGATCGGTTTCGGTCGCGAGGTAGTTGATGCGGATTTCCGGCGGCACCGTCGGGTCTGCGCTTTTGATGCGAAGCGAGCCCCGGCTCTCCGGGCGCAACTGACAGACGGAGGCGGAGAATCCGGAAAAAGAATGCAGCTTCTCGCCCATCTTGTCGGTTGAGAACGGCAGGAAGTGAATCTGGATATCCGGCGACGCCAGCCGCGGATTGGTCTTGAAGAACGCGCCTGAAGTGCCAGCCGCGATGGTGAGCGGTCCCTTGCGAAGTGCGGCGTATTGCAGACCGGCCATGAACCGGCGAACGGGATGATTGACGATATCATTGAGAGTGACGCGCTGGGCGCAACGCGTCACCAGCCTGACCTGCATGTGATCCTGCAGGTCGTTGCCGACGCCGGGTGCGTCGAGCACGACGCCGATGCCGTGCTGCTTCAACAGATCCGCAGGCCCGACGCCGGAGAGCTGGAGCAATTGCGGTGAGTTATACGCACCGCCGGAGACCAGAATCTCTTTCCTTGCACGCGCGGTTCGCAGGCTGCTGCCCTGCCGGTACTCGACCGCCCGGGCGCGAAGGCCTTCGAACAGGATGCGCCGCGCCAGCGCGTCGGTCTCGACATGCAGATTGCCGCGCCCTTTGGCCGGTCGAAGATAGGAAAACGCCGTACTCGCCCGTCTGCCGCGCCGCGTCGTGGTCTGGAACAAGCCCGAGCCTTCCTGCGTCGCGCCGTTGAAGTCGGGATTTGCGGGGATGCCGGTCTCCGCTGCGGCGGCGACAAAGGCTTCCGACAGCGGATCAGCGTGCCGCCAGTCCGACACCGGCAGCGGACCGCCGGCGCCGTGATACTTGTCGGCCCCGCGTTGCTGGTTCTCGGCTTTCTTGAAATACGGCAATACGTCTTCATAGCCCCAGCCGGCGTTGCCGTGCTGGCGCCAGCGATCGTAATCCTCGTGCTGGCCGCGAACGTAGAGCAGGCCGTTGATCGAGCTCGAGCCGCCGAGCACCTTGCCGCGCGGCTGAAACACCTGACGCCCGTCCAGTCCCGGCTCCGGTTCGGTCTGGTACATCCAGTTGACGCTCTTGTCCTTGAACAGCTTGCCATACCCGAGCGGCACTTGAATCCAGAGATTGGAGTCCTTCGGGCCGGCTTCGAGCAGCAGCACCGAATTCTTTCCATCGGCGCTCAGGCGATTGGCGAGCACGCACCCGGCCGACCCGGCGCCGACGATGACATAGTCGAATTCGACAGTTTCGGACAATTCGCCCCCACCCCGTGTATCGCGCTAGTTATCCAGACCTTGTCGAGGACAGGTTGAAATCGCAGACATGCGCGAATTCCTTGCTATCTGAATGTCTTATTCAGGTCTGTCAATGCACGCGGCGAGATCGCAGGGCGCCCTTTTTCGCCGGCACAGTCAGGTATCAAAGCCCTACAGTCCGAGGCGATCGCGAATTTGTCCATAGAGCACGACGCTCTTCACCGCCACCGGCCATAATACGTGGAAACGGATCGGCTTGAGGGGTGTAATCGGCAAATCGATCTCGGCGGCCTCGCCGCCGATCAGCCTGCGCGCCAGTTGTTGTCCCATAGCGGTTGCGAGGGCGACGCCACGGCCGTTGCAGCCCAGATAGACCAGCGCGCCGGGCCCAGGCTCATGCAGATGCGGGTAGTGGTCGGCGGTCATGGCGAGGCGGCTGTTCCAGCCGTGTGTCCAGCCGATATCACGAAGCGTCGGCCAAAGCCGGACCGCATAGCGCGTGAGATAGCTGACCGCGGATGGATCGCTGATCCATTGCATCGGACCGCGACCGCCCATCAGCAGGCGGTTCGATGCATCGACACGATAGTAGACGGTGATCTGGCCGCTTTCATACAGCACCGATCGTGTCGGCATGATCTGTCGCGCGATATCGTCGGGCAGCGGCTCGGTTGCCGCGATCGAGCTGAACACCGGCACAATCGTGCGGCGCAGGCCAGGCCAGAGATCGTCGGTGAAACCGTTGGTGGCGATCAGGATCTTGTCGGCCCGAACCACCGCGCACGGTGTATCAATGCGCCATCGCCCGCCTTCGCGCCGCAACGACGTCGCGGGCGTCCGGCCGTGAATCGCGGCGCCGGCTGCGATCGCGGCACCCGCAAGACCGCGCGCATAGCTCAGCGGTTGCAGATCGCCACCGCGCCGATCCAGCATGGCGCGGACGTATCGATCCGTTCCCGTCGCCTCTCGCAGGGCGTCCCGGTCGAGTACCGTGACCGGCATGCCGCGCCGGATGCACTGTTCCGCGGTGTTCTCGACGGCGGCCGCGTTCACTTCGTGATAGGCGGCGCGCAGCGTGCCGTTCTGCCGCGCCTCGCAGGCGATCCGATGACGGCGGATAAGATCGAGCGTGAAGACCGGCGTGTCGTAGGCAAACGCGATCATGCGCCGGCCGAGATCGGTGCCGAAGGTCGCTTCGATGGTGTCAGGATCGAGCTTGAGCCCCGGGTTGAGTTGACCGCCGTTGTTGCCCGACGCGCCCCAGCCCGGCTCCTGGGCTTCGAGGACGATCGCGTCGGTCCCATGCCCGGCGAGATGCAACGCGGTCGAAAGTCCGGCAAAGCCGCCACCGATGATCGCGACCGACACGGTCCTGTCGGTCTCGAGCGGAGGCGCCGCAACCGGCGGAACGGCGGTATCGGCATAAAGGCTTGGTCGCAGCGCAAGCGGAGTGTGGGTCACCGTCATCGCAACATCCGGCGGGTCCGCGTCACAAAGGATGCAGCACGCGGCGCAGGAAATCCTGCGTCCGCACATGCTGCGGCTGGTCGAGCACGGCCTTCGCCGCTCCCTGCTCGACGACGACGCCACCATCGATGAAAAGCACCCGATCCGCCACATCCCTGGCAAATGCCATCTCATGCGTGACCACGACCATGGTCATGCCGTCGTCGGCAAGCTTGCGCATCACCCCAAGCACGTCGCCGACCAGTTCAGGGTCCAGCGCGGAAGTTGGTTCATCAAACAGGATCGCCTTGGGCTGCATCGCCAGCGCGCGGGCGATGGCGACACGCTGCTGCTGGCCACCCGAAAGCTGCGCCGGATAGGCGTCGGCCTTCTCGGCGAGGCCGACCTGTGCCAGCAGGGCACGGCCGCGCTCAAGCGCCTCGGCACGCGGTTCGTTCTTCACATAGATCGGTCCTTCGACGACGTTCTCGATGGCGGTGCGGTGCGGAAACAGATTGAAGCGCTGGAACACCATCGATACCTGGGTTCGGATCGCAACGATCGACGGTGCATGGCTGTCGACCCGCGCTCCCTCCACGACAATGTCGCCGGCCTCGTAACTTTCCAGGCCGTTGATGCAGCGCAGAATAGTCGACTTGCCCGAGCCCGACGGCCCGATAATACAAACGACCTCGCTTTTCTCGACCGAGGCGGTAATGCCCTTGAGCACCTCGACCGAACCGAAGCTCTTGTGGACGTTGCTGAGCTTGATCATCGGCGGTTCGCTCGCTTCTCGAAATGCCGAACCAGCAGGATGAGCGGGATGCTCATGGTGAGATACATGAGTGCGACCAGCGTGAACACGTTGGTATTCTTGAACGTCGAGGAGGCGATCAGCTTGCCCTGCAACGCCAGTTCGGCGACCGTAATGGTCGATGCCTGAGAGGAATCCTTCAAGAGCATGATCATGATGTTGCCGTAGGGCGGCAGCACGATACGCACCGCCTGCGGCAACACCACGCGACGCATGGTCAACCACCAGCCCATGCCGATGGTCTGCGCGGCCTCAATCTGTCCCTTGTCGATTGCCTCGATGCCGGCGCGGAAATTCTCCGCCTGGTAGGCCGAATAGGCGATGCCGAGCCCAAGGATCGAAGCCTGCAGCGCGGTCAGCGCGACGCCGAAGTCGGGCATCACAAAGTAGAGATAGAACAACAGCACGATGATCGGGATGCCGCGGATCACATTGATCAGGCCAGCGCTGAGCCCGGACAGTGCGCGCACGCCGGACACCCGCATCAGCGCCCAAAACAGCCCGAGGACGGTCGACAGGATCAGCGAGCCTATGGTGACGAGGATCGTCAGCCATACACCCTGCAGCAGGATCGGCAGGAACTCGGTGGCGTCGCGCAGGAAATTTTGCATCGGTTCAAATCACGCGTTGCACCCTGCTCGCTTCAAATTGAATCACGATCGCGCCCTATCCTTTTGACCCGGCTCGATTTCGCCGCAATGCCGATGGCCGCTTCGCCCGGTCAGGTGTCAGGCGGCTTTTGCCTTGAGCCCCCATTTGTCGAGAATCTTGTCGACGGCGCCATTCGCCTTGAGCTTGGCGAGCGAGGCGTTGATCTTCTGGAGCAGTTCCTGATCGGCCTTGCGGACGCCGATCCCGACCGTACCGACGATGGCCGGTTTGTAGGATTCAACCAGACGAACCTCCGGAAAGCCGCCCTGCTTGAGATTGTAGGCGAGGATCGGGTAGTCGGCGAAACCGGCCTTGAGACGCCCCGTGTTCACGTCGCGCAGGATGTCCGGAATGGTGTCGTACACCTTGACCTCACTGAATAATCCCGTCTTTTTCAATGCATCGACAAAGGCGGTGCCGACCTGGGCCCCGACGACCTCACCCTTCAGAGCTTCCGGCGTGGCATAGTCTTTCTTGTCGGTCTTCGGCACCAGCAGGCCCTCGCCATAGGTGTAGACCGCATCGGAGAAATCGATCACCTCCTTGCGCGCCGCCGTTGCGAACATGGCCGCCGAGATGATGTCGATCTTGTTCGACGTCAGCGAAGGGATCAGCGCGGAGAACTGCATCGGCTCGATCTGGACCTGGAAGCCAGCATCCTTGCCAACCTCGGTGATGAGATCGACCATCACGCCCTGGATGCTGTTGGTCTTGGTGTCGAGGAACGTGAAGGGCACGCCGGTCGGGGTCGAGCCCACCTTGAGCACTTGCTGCGCCGAGCCGGGTGCGGCGGCGGCAAGGGCGAGAGCCGCGGTGGCGGCCTGAACCAGACGTTTGAAAAGCATCGTACCCCCTCACAAGTTTGGGCAGCGGGCGGCGCGTTCCGTCTACAACAAGCGGGTAATTGTGCGCTTCGCCGTCCAAGCCTATTTTCACAACCGTGAAATTATGGTCACACTGCCAGCGGGCATGCAAGAGATTTTCATACACATGAAGGAAGCGGTTTGACGTGAGCGGTGGCAAGCGATTGAGCAAACCGGCGGCCAAGGCGGAGCCGGCGATGGACGTCGCGGTTGGACAACGGATCCGCGATCTCAGGCGAACCCGCGCCATGTCCCTGGAGGCGGTTGCCGCCCGCACCGAGTTGTCGATTGGCTTTCTCAGCCAGATCGAGCGCGGACTGTCCTCGCCTTCACTGCGGGTGCTGGCGACACTCGCGGACGTGCTGGGCGTGGGCATCGCCGGCTTGTTCGGCGCCAAGGAGAACGACGCCGCGGCGCCGAATGCCATCGTGACCCGTGAGCGCCAGCGCGCCGAGTTGAACCTGTGGCGCACCGGCATCTCCAAGCAGTTGCTCAGTCCGGCCGGATCGGAAGGCCGCCTCAATCTGTTTCTGGTCCATATGGAGCCCGGCGGAAGCACCGGCGACGAACTCTATACGCATGACGGCGAAGAGGCGGGCCTCGTGATCGAGGGCGAAATGAAGCTCACCGTCGATGCCGAAAGCTGGACGCTCAAGCACGGCGACAGCTTCCGCTTCGCAAGCCGCCGCCCGCACCGGTTCAGCAATCCTTCCAGTGACTCCAAGGCGGTCGTGCTCTGGGTCAACTGCGTCTCGGCGGCAGAGAGAATAAGGCGCTGAAGAACTATGAGACGCAGGCCGGCGACAGGTTCAATGATCTCAAAAAATCACTAAAAGCGCCGGTCTCCTTACAGAGCTTCTTCGCATTTCCAGCTGGCTTGGAACGATCCGCCGCGGCCCGGCTCACCTTGGGATCGACGGACTTGCCTTTCTTGCTGGCGGCCATGGACGCGGGCTGTTTGGGCTTTCCGACCGATGAAGTCGTCGCATTTGCATCGTGCCAATGTCGGCTGATGATCTTCGGCTCGACCGGCGGGACGATTGTCGCGACCGGCGAAATCAATGGCTCGGCCGGCGGTAATGCCGGCTGAGCCGGGGTTTCCGGACGCGCATAGGCAAACTCAAGCCGGTCGGCCTTGGTCAATGGTGCTTGGGCCGAGTTGGAGCCGATTGTCGTCGCGTTCATGGATGTCGCTGCTGCCAGGACAACAGATGTTTTGACAGCCTTGCCGGCCAACAAGGCGCCGAGCACGGCCAAACCCGCAATCGTAAGCCATACCGTCCTAATCATTACTCAAAAATCCAGACCCTTGGGTCGACAGGAAGGTCCGGAGCGATTCGGGCGGTTAGAGGGCAGGATGAAATCTTGTTTGTGGACGCGGCCTTGCTCGGTATCGCATCGACCGGACCGCCAAGCCCTGTGCCGATATCGATCAATTCCGGCGCCCTGCGAGTCAACACCAAGGCACCATCAATGAAAATTGCCCTTGGTTTCCGGAATACTCAGCGCACCGACCAGGTAGATCACGAAGATCACCGCCGAGAATATCGCAAGCGACATCGGGATTTGCGCCGTGCTGGCGCTTGCCAGCGAGACGAATGTCGGCATCATCCCGCCCAGGGCGAAGCCAATGTTCCAGGACAATCCGGTGCCGCTGGCCCGCAATGAAGTCGGAAACCTCTCGTTCAGGAATATCAGGACGGGCGCATAGCCGGCATTGCCGATGAAGGCGATGGCCAGTGCATAAAGCGTTATCTGCGTCGTGCCGGCCGCCTTGGCCAACCCAAGATAGCACAGCGGCAACAACACCAGCGCACATACGCCGGCGGCAAGAAATGCAGGCTTGCGTCCGATCTTTTCGCTGAGCGCCCCGACCAGAACCGCGGAAATGAATGCGGCCACACTTGCCCCCATCAGGATCAGGGACGAGACGTTGTTGGGGATCGCGTTGATGACCTTCAAGAAGCTCGGGAGATAGCCCGATGTCAGGTAGTAGCCCGCACCGCCGCCGAAAGTAATCAGCAGATTGATCAGAAGCACGGCGTGATATTTGCTCGAAAACAGCGTTCTCACCGGTGACGGCGCCGCCGTCGCCTTTCGTGCGGCTTTCTGTTGCTGCAACTCCTTGAAGAACGGCGACTCCTCGAGATTTTTGAAAATGAACCATCCGAGCAGTGAACTCAGGAGGCCCGAGAAGAACATGAACCTCCATCCCCACTGGGCAAAGGCCTCGCCCGGGAACACCGACGATGTGATCAGGAAGACGAATGACGCCAACAACGCGCCGATGCCTGCCCCGCCGCCGCCCACCAGGCCTGACATCGCGCCGCGCCACTTCGCGGGAACCGATTCAGTTCCGATGGTATGCGTGGATGCGACAACGCCGCCGACGAATACGCCCTGAACCAGACGGAGGATCAGGAACATGATCGGCGCGGCGATGCCGGCCTGCGCGATCGTCGGCAGCACACCGAAGGCCGCGGTGCTGACCCCGACGCCGACGATCGCGATCATCATCGCGCCCTTTCGACCATGCACATCGGCGTAATGGCCGAATACCGCGGAGCCGATCGGACGCATCAGCAACGTCACCGCAAACGATGCGTATACCGCGGCAAGCGAGAGGGTCGCATGGGTGGAAGGGAAAAACAGCGCACCAATGACCGGCGCGACATAGAGCAGAATAAACAGATCGAACAGATCGAGCGACCAGCCGAGCACGGAAGCGATGATCGCATTGATCATCTGTCGATTGCCGCCGGGCGCTTGCGCGTCCGCCAGCGACGTGCCTGTGATTGTCATTTCGAAAGCCCCTCTTTTTTTGATTTTTGCAACTCTGTAGCCTGGCGACCGGGCGGCCGGATAATCCCGACCGCCCGGTATATTGTGTGTATGCCGGACCCCAATCCGGCGTCGGCTATAGCCCCGTGAACTTCGCAGCGCGTTTGGCGTTGAAGGCCTCCACGCCTTCCTTGAAATCCTCCGATTGACGCAGCCGGCTGTAACAATGGCCCTCGAGCTCGATCGCGATGGCGAGCGTCGAGTCCTCGGTATCATTCAGAAGTTTCTTGGCCGTGCGCTGGGCCAGCGGCGAAAAGGTGCGGAGTTCGTCCACCAGCTTGTCGGTCGCGTTTTCCAACTCGGCGTCTGGCACGCACTCGGTGGCGATGCCCCATTCCTGGGCCTGTTTGCCGGCAATCCGCTTCGAACGCATCACGATGTCCTTGGTGCGCGTGATGCCGATCATCTTCTGAAGACGCGCAGATCCGCCCGAACCGGGAATCTGTCCGAGTTTCTGCTCCGGCAATGCATAGAATGTCGTCTCCGACGCGATCCTGAAATCGCAGGCCAGGGACAGCTCGAACCCGACGCCGAAGCAATATCCGCGATTGGCGACGATCACCGGTTTGGCGCAGCGCGCCGGCGAGGCGATATTCCAGGCGAGCTTCGATACATGCTCGGGCGTCGCTTCCATGAAGCCTCCGATATTGCCGCCGCTGGAGAAATGCTCGCCGATCGATCGCACGACAATGACCCTGACGCGCGGATCCTCGTCGAGGGTCTCGAACACCAGCCGAAGCTGGTCGCGCTGGGGCATCGAGACGATGTTGTAGGGAGGACGATTGAGAATGATATCGGCCCGTTCGTGAGCCTCGTCGATCTCCACCTGGAAGCCGTCAAGCTTTGCCAGACGGGAATCGGAAAAATTGAACGTTGATGGCATGGTGGTTTTCCTTCTCTTTGAAAATTGCGGCTATGCGGCGGTCGGTGGCGGCCGGCGTTCGACGTCGTATTCCCCGGCGACCAGCAGTCTGCGCAGCAGCTTTCCAACCGGGGATTTCGGGATCGCATCGACGAAGACGAATCTTCGCGGGCGCTTGAAGTTCGCGAGTCCGGAATCCCGGCAGAACGCTTCGAGATCGGCTTCGCTGACATACGCACTGCGCTTGACGAACGCGGCGACGATCTTTCCCCATCTCTCGTCGGCAAGACCGACGACCGCTACCTCCGACACCGCCGGATGCAGCGACAGGCAGCTTTCGATCTCCACCGGCGATACGTTCTCGCCGCCGGTGATGATCATGTCGTCGGTGCGGCCGGTGACGAACAGATCGCCGTCCTGGTCCACGAAGCCGGTGTCACCGGTGAAATACCAACCCTCGCGCAGCGACTTGGCGTCGGCATCGGGACGCCGCCAATAGCCTTCGAATGATTCGTCGCCCGCCAGCAGCGCGATGACCTCGCCCTCCTCTCCGGTCGACGCCAGGTCCGACGCCGAACGTGCGGCAAGCTTGACCACCCTGACGAACTGGTTGATCCCAGCTTTGCCGGCCGAGCCCGGCTTGGCGACCGCGTCCTGATTAATCGTGAAGGTGTAGATTTCGGAGCTGCCGTAGTGATTGACGAACAGATCCGGCTTGAATGTCGCATTCAGCTTCTGCAGCAGACCATCGGTCATCGGCGCACCGGCAAAGCCGAGCTTTCGGACGCTCGAGGTATTGGTCGCTTCAAAGTCCGGGTGGTGAACCAGATCGTGGTAAAGCGTCGGAACCAGGTAAAGGTTGGTGATTTTTTCCGTCTCGATGATCGCGAGGGCCTGCCGCGGATCGTAACGTGGCAGACAGACAAAGCTGCCGCCGATCAGCGACATCGAGATCAGGGAGCGCACCCCCATGGTGTGGTAGAGCGGCATCACGCCGAGGGTCCGCTCGTCGCGGCCGTACAGGTTTTGCGCCACATGGGCGACGCCGGCGGCCCGTTCGGCGCGGTGACGGCGAGGCACGCCTTTCGGCTTCGACGTCGTCCCCGACGTATAGAGCATGATCGACCACGCCTCAGGGCCTACGCGCGGCGCGGCTTCCGGCGCGGGCGCATCGGTCATTTGCGCAAAACGAAGGGCCTGGTCGTCGGTCGCGACGCCCTCGCCGACAACAATGTGGCGCAAATTGCCCGCGAGCCCGGCGCCGGCGACCGCGCCTGCGGAAACGCTTTCGTAGACGAGAGCCTTGGATTCGGAGTTCTCGATGCAGAAATCGAGTTCGTCGGATTTCGCGCGCCAATTGATCGGCGTGATGACGATTCCGGCCAACTGGCACGCCCAATGAATTGTCGCGGCTTCCCATCGGTTTTGCAGCACGGTGACGATGTGGTCGCCGGGTCTCAATCCGAGGTCGTCGAATGCGGCGACTACGGAAGATATCCGCGCATACCATTGCGCGTAGGTCAGCCGCAGCTCGGCGTCCACGATTGCCACAGCGCCGGGATCGCGTGCCACGCTGGCGACGAAACTGGTACCGAGATCAAACATCTGTCTTCTCTGCACGATGATGGTCTGCCAGCCGGCCTGCGGCATCGAGAGCGGCGTGGATGATCGGGGTGTAACCGGTGCACCGGCACAGATGGCCGCTCAGGAGATCGCGTATCTCTGCTTCGGTGGGATCAGGCCGCTCACGAAGATAATGATCGAGCGACATCAGAATCCCCGCGGTACAGAAGCCGCATTGCAACGCGTGATGACGCTTGAAGGCCTCCTGCAGAATGCCGAGCCGATCGGAAGCGGGCGCCAGACCTTCCACCGTGCGGACGTCGCTGCCGTCGACCTGCACCGCGAGCGTGAGGCAAGCACGGGCGATCATTCCGTCCACGGTCACGGTGCAGGCACCGCAAACACCGTGCTCGCATCCGACGTGAGTGCCGGTGGCGCCGATCTGCTGACGCAGGAAGTCCGTCAGCAGCATGCGAGGCTCGGCTTCGCCGTGGGTGGCCGCGCCATTCAACTTGAACCTGATACGGTGCCGCTCGCCGGACTGCAGGCGTGTCATTGCAGAACCTCCCGGACAAGGTCGCGACCGATCAGCCGGACGAGATCGCGGCGATAGCGTGCGGTCGCATGGACATCGTCCCGCGCCTCCAATTCATGGGCGAAGGAATTCAGGGCGTCGTCGAGCGCGCTGCCATCGAGACGCGGCCAGTCGCGCACCGCGGCCATGTCAGCCACGCCGCCGACAGCGAGGCGGACGCCCTGCTTGCTGGCGACGGCCGCGCAGGCGACGATCGCAAAGTCGCCGTGACGCCGCGCGACTTCGCGGAACGCGCATCGCGCGCCGCCCAGATACGGAAACGAAACCGCTTCGATCATTTCGTCGGCGCCGCGGGCGGTGGACATCATGCCGGTGAAGAACTCACCGGCCGCGAGTTTTCGGCGCTTCCTGGCGGTTCGCAGGTGCACCTCGCCTCCCAGCGCCAGCAGCGCAAGCGGCATTTCCGCGCTGGGATCCGCATGGGCGATCGAACCGCAAATCGTGCCGCGGCTGCGCGTCTGAACGTGCCCCGTCCATGGCAGGGCCAGTGCGACAAGCCTGAGTTTCTCGGCAAGCGGAGGCCAGCCCAGCAGCGTCCGCTGTCGCACTCCGGCGCCGACCGTCACGGCGCCGGACACCGCGTCGATCCGGTCCAGCTGCTTCAGCCGCATGATGTCAATCAGGACCTTCGGCTTTGCCAGGCGCGTGTTCAGCATCGGCATCAGCGACTGGCCGCCGGCGATGATTTGCGCGTCGCTTCCTTCCAAGGCCAGGACCGCGACGACTTCCTCGACTGTTTCCGCCCGCACATAGTCGAAGGGAGCGGGCTTCATGACCGCCTCCCGAACAAGGCGCGCAGCTTGCGCATCAGTAACGGCCGGTCTTGCGCCGGCGCGCCGCCGGCCTGACGGGCCAGTGCCGAGAAGAACTGTCCGATGATGACGCGCGCCGCACCGTCCAGCAGACGACCGCCAATGCTCGCGACCTTGCCCCCGATGGCCGCGTCGTATTCATAACGCACCACGGTGCCGGCATTCTCCGGCGTCAGTGTGATGCGGCCTTCGCCGTTGCCGAATCCAAGGGCGCCCTCGGCGGAGCCGCCCAACGTCACCGCCCGCGGGGCGTCGAGGTCGGAGAGCGCCACCTCCGCCCGATAGCGGCCCTTGACCGGCCCGACCCCGATCGTGACATCGGCGCGGAAATGGGTGTCGGAAATCCTTTCCACGGCGTGGCAACCGGGGATGACGGCTTGAAGCGTCACCGGATCGAGCAGCATGGCCCAGACCGCCTCGGGTGATGCCGCCACCGTCGCGCTGCCTTTGCCGCGGAGCTGGCGATCGCCCTTGGGCGTTCTCGGCATGCCGGCGTGACGCCCCGCAGGGGGCGCGGGCTCAGCGCCGCGGACGATATCGGACAGCTTGGCGGGAACCAGCGGAAGCTCGACATTTTTCATGCCGAGCGCGTCGGCGACCGCGTTGGCGATGCAGACCGGCGTCGACATGCAGTTGCCCTCCCCGACGCCTTTCGATCCCAGCGGCGTGAACGGCGACGGCGTCTCCATGTGAAGGATGACGGGATCCGGAACTTCGACCGTGGTCGGCAGCAGGTAGTCGGCGAAAGTGCCGGTCAGAAAGCTGCCGTCCGCTGCGTAGGCGTATTCCTCATAGAGGGCCGCGCCCAGGGCCTGCGCGAACCCGCCACGGATTTGTCCATCAACCATTCCCGGATGCAGGATCGTGCCGCAATCGTGCATCGTCACGTAGCGGTCGATACGCGTCATCAGCGTCGTGCGATCGATTTCAACGCCGCAGAAATCGAAAATGAATCCGTAGCAAAGCGACGAGTTGACCCGATCCTCCTCGTCCGGCGCTGTGAGCTCAGGCGGCGTCCAGAACACGGTTTCGCGAATCGTCTGCTGGATGTCGTCGGGCAAGGTGCCGGGCGACCAATGGCTCAGCCCGGCCAGTCGCGAGAACGCAATTTTGTTGTCCGGGTTTCGCCGCGAATGCACGGTGCCGTGTTCGAATACGATATCGTCCGCATCGGTATTGAACTGGCTCGCAGCGACGCGCGCCAGACGGGCCGCGATGCGTTCAGCCGCGAGCTTCGCAGTCCCGGCGACCGCCGCGGCGAAGCGGCTTGCATAATTGCCTGATGCGATCGACCAGGCGTCCTTTGCGGTATCGATCTCGGTATTGACCCTCACGTCGGCAGGCGTGAGGCCGAAAACGTCGGCCACCACTTGCGCCAGCACGGTCCGATGTCCCTGACCTTGCGGGACCGACGCAACGTGAACGGAGATGCTTCCCAGGGGGTCGACCGCCACCGTGGCCGTGGCCTGCGCGCCGTTTTTCGGTCCGGCCTTCCTGCGCTCGGCCGCCGTCAATACGGTCGTGATATAACCCATGTTCGAAACGCTGGGCTCGACGACCGCCGCATAGCCGATGCCGTAGAGCCTGCCTTCGGCTCGGGCGAGATCCCGGCGCGCCTTCAATTCTTCCAGCGCGCCTCCCCTGACGCCGCGCGCAATCGCCTCCTGGTAGTCACCGGAATCCAGCAGCGCGCCGGTCGCCGTCCGGTACGGAAACATGTCGGCCGGCACCAGGTTTCGCTTGATCACGTCCAATGGATCGAGCTTGAGCTCGATGGCGATGCGCTGCATCAACCGCTCCAACGCGAAATAGACCTGCGGTCCGCCAAACCCGCGGTTGAGGCCTGTGGGTGTCTTGTTGGTGACGACGACCCGATTTCGCACCGCCACGTTCGCGACGTCATAGGCACCGGTCAGATTGCCGTGCATGCGGTAAAGCGTGGCGGGCTCCGGCGCGCGCAAATGCGCGCCGCAATCTTCGACCTGATCCCAGTCGAGTGCCGAGATCCTGCCATCGGGCGCGACCGCGGCCGAGAGCGTGGTCGCACGGTTGGTGGCGGATACCGAAGCCGTGAGGTGCTCGAGACGATCCTCGATCCACTTGACCGGACGCCCGACCGCGCGCGATGCGGCAGCCAGCAGTACGATATAGGGAAATACGCCCTGCTTGACGCCGAAGCTGCCGCCGGAATCCGGCGGGGTGCGCAGCCGCACGCGGTTGCCGGGCACTTTCAGCGCCCGCGAGATCACCGCGTGAATGCTGAACGGGCCCTGGAAATTGGCGAGGATGTCGAAGGCGTCTTCGGACGCGTCGTAGTCGGCGACGACGCCGTAGGTTTCGATCGGCGTGCATGAATTTCGGGGGTAGCGGATATCGATGGAAATCCGGTGTGCCGCTTCGGCAAATGCGCGCTCCGGATCGCCGTAGCGGAACGTTCGGTCGCTGGCGATGTTGCCGCCGAAGCCATCGTGAACAACCGGCGAGTTCGGTGACAACGCTCTCAGTGGATCAATATTGGCGGCCAGCGCACGATACTGCACGTCGATCAAGTCGACGGCATCCTCGGCCTTGTATCTGTCGGACGCGACGACGACGGCAACCGATTCGCCCACATACCGCACCCGCCCCACGGCGATCGGCCAGCATTCGATCGGCGCCTTGACGCCGACGACGAGGCTGGTTGTCAGGGCCTTGATGTCGTCGCCGGTCAGGACCGT
>Ga0193724_1000004_pt1 | contig 50220 bp, 37 predicted proteins | sample H2a1metaG_FD_146005 | JGI IMG/M metagenome (GOLD analysis project Ga0193724, IMG submission 146005) | Soil microbial communities from a riparian zone of the East river system, Colorado, United States - H2a1 | ecosystem: Environmental > Terrestrial > Soil > Riparian zone | place: USA: East River... | reverse complement strand
TTTTTTGTTTTTTTTTGCTTTGGGTAGTTTTTTATAATTGCGTTTAATCAGAACCCTTGATAGGTGCTTAGAGAATTAAAATAAAGAGTTAACTCATTTTATATTGCGTACAAATATTTATTTGCAACAGTACTTGATAATGTTTTTAGGTTGTAATATAGTAAACAATTGTTCCAAGTTTTTAGTGTACATTGGCTTAGTATATACTCATAGTTTACTTGAAGGATTAATTATTTTAGATCTTTTGTTGAAACTATCCCATTTTATAATAACATTTTTGGTATCTATTAAAACAGATCCTCTACTATAATCAGTAACTGAAACAGTTTTTTACACTAAAGCATTTTGGGAATCTAGATACATTTTCTTAAAATCTTCTTTCGTCAATGAATCAGAATTTACACCTTTGGCTTTGATAATAACTTCTCCATTCATTAGTTCTAAACAATAGTTTTTATTATATATGAAATAAGCCTCTTTAATTTTATATTCATACTTTAATTGACCTAACTTTGAACCAATTTTATCCGGTATAATTTCTTCTAAAGAAATATCTGTCACTAAAGAATCAGTATCTGAATAGTATATAGACCCACCTCTACGTAGTACGTAGAGTTTCTAATTTAACCTCATGCATCTGAATTAGGGCTAAGCAGTATTAAAAGCCGATATAATAATAGAAGTCTCTTGAAATAAATAGATATTTTCCATTATATTTTTATTGCTTTCATTAAAAATAACTTTTTGGTAATTTAAGTTCTGGGATTCACAAATTTGTTTATCTATTACAGGTACATAAGAGATTATTGTATTATCTTCATTTATTACTTTGTAAGATTTTACTTCTCTAGTTGCTAAAATATAATTTAATCTCTCTTTATTTTTAACAATTTGAGTAATAGGTTTAACAAAGTTAATAGCAAATCCACCTAACAGATTATTTAACAAACTTTTTACAATTTGTCGTTGACTACCTTTAAGCTGATCTTTTTGTAATGATAATTCATTAACGTAGTTATCAAAAACATTCTCAACTTTGTTAAATTGATAACCTTTAAGAACTTTAATATTATAACCTTGTTTTTGGAATATTGTAATTCTACTGATGTTCTGGTACCTTAAGAACTTCCATTAGGTAATATTAATCCCAATTTAGTTTTAATAGGCAACAATCCTAGATACAAGTTGTTGGTGATAACTTCCGCCTGAAATATTCCAAATAAATTATCCAGATCTAAACCTTGTTCCGTAAAACTTTCAAAAAAATAACAATCAGTACCTGGCATAGGTTTAAGAGCATTATAAGGATATAAATAATTAACGTCAGAATATTTTAAATTTATCCCGTAAGGTTTATATACCTCTGTAATTCCTCCGTAATAGCCTGCATAAATAAAATTATATAACTTGTTTGAATTTATTAAAGGGATTTTAGAATCTTTTAAATAATATTTAAAGAACTTATTTTTGGCTAAACTAGAAATAGTTAAAGCCTCGGTCATCTCTAAGTAATGATCTAAAAATAAATTAGTTTGAAATATATCTAATATTTCTAATAATGACAAAAAATCTTTAGACAAATAAGCTAAAGTTTCTTCTTTCAAATTCCATTCTTTTTTATAGGTAGACTCATATAAAATTTTATCTATGTTTGGGGGATAATACTTAATATCCGGAGTTAAACCATGATAATTTAAATTATTTGTATTTACAAATAGATAAGGAAATATACCTTTATTAACAACCACCTGATAGTCTTCACCTAATCGAGCCAAGCTAGAATTTAAAAGATTAAGTGAATCAACTAAAATAATTTTACTTTTTAAACTGTTTACTTTTGTTTGTTTGTTTTTTTTTTTTTGTTATATTTGTTGTTTTCTCTTGCCTCTGTTGCATCTCTTGCCTGCAGTTACGAGCAAAGGTTGTTTGTTTTTGAATGCTTGAATTTTAATAACCGATTTCCAATCTAAATAATCTAATTCTTTAATACTTTAAAAAACTAGCCTATCTAAAAAAGGAATTAAATAATTAGTTATAAAACTATAGTCTGTAACATAAACTCTTATTGTTGGTTTAGCTTTTTGTATATAAATATTATTTTCCTGAACAATTAATTTAACTTTAGTATCTGAGCTCGGCTCCAAATTGTTTAAAAATGTTTGGATAGCCACCATCACGGGCTTTTGTTCTATAGTTTGAGTTAATATAAAGGAAGTATTTATAGTTAAGTATCTAGCATGTTTTTTGTATAGAAAAGCAGCCTTCCCCTTCTATAAATCCCAATAACCAATAAGGTTTAATTACAATATTGTGATTAGTACCCTTAGCAAAATCAGTTCTCCCTCTATTATTATTATTTTTTAATGTTAAAATTTCAGATTTTATGATTTCTTTTTCGATAATACTTTTTTCTTTGCTACTATTGTAAAGCAGAAATGCCTGTTTCCAGCTAAGAAAATCTAAATATTTAGTAGTATTAAGAGGACCATATTTGTCTAAAATGGCTATTAACTTATTTACGTCTTCCTGCTTAGATATTATAAAAGTACTTTTTTTGTTCTAATCTTAGTGCTTTATCATTTTTATTTGTTATTGGGGTAATTGAACCTATACCTAATTTATTTTGGATTTTAACTAATACTTCTGTATCGTAAGAATGAAGTCCAATTCTAAATCGAAATTCAAATGCATAAGGTCTATTAGAAAATTTTCTAATGTCAAAAATTCCTTCTGCCTGTTGCTCTAGCGCAAAAGCAAGAGATCAATAAAGCCTATTAGCCATTCAAAAAATTGTTCATCTGTTAATTTTTTATCTAAATTTAATTTTGTAAAACAAGCAGAAAATGCAACAATAGAGGTATTAATAACAGTTTCTAGCTGAAGCACAGCTAAAGCAGGTGAACCTAAATCTGTAATTGAAAAAGGGGTTATAGGTGGAACTACATATAATAGACTAGTAACAGATACATGTAAAGGAGTTAATAATACATTAGGTAATATACCAAATACTAAAGTAGGTATTAATAAACTAATCAACATATAGTATTCTCTTCTATTTAAATCTTTTAAAGGAGGTAAATATGGAGAAAGGTTACCGTAGGATATTCTATTGTACAAGAACATAGAATAGCAAGCAGATAAAAAGATACCAGTAGAACCTAAACAAGCTATTATTGGATTTTGTTTCCATAATCCCATTAAAGATAACACTTCACCAATTCAATTAATACTTAAAGGAATCCCTGTATTACATAAAGTAAAAATAAAGAAAAATATTGTGAATAATGGCATATAAGTAGCTAAACCTCTAATATAATTAATAATTCTAGTTCCTGTTCGATCATAAAGAATCCCACCCACACAAATAAATAAAGCGGGGGATGTGAATCCATGGCCTATTGCTAAGAGTATTGCTCCTTCTATTCCTTGTAAGTTATTAGAAAATAAACCTAAAACTACCACAGCCATATGTGCAACACTACTATAAGCAATTAATCTTTTATTATCTTGTTGAATAATAGTAGAGAAACTAGCATAAATTAAAGAAATAATAGCCACAGTTAAAATTAAAGGGCTAAAATAATTAGTAGCATCAGGTAACAAATTAATTAAAACTCTTAAATACAAGGCAACCAAATTTATCTTGCAAATTGTTATACTCTTTTTGTATTCATCTCACTTTTTATTAAACTTATTTTTTTTAATCCATTTATTTGAAGATGTTTCTTTTCTTTAACGAATTTACCCACTTTACAAAAATCCTGAAAATCTAAAATTTTGTTTCCTAGAATGGGATATTTAAAAAAGAATGGGATTATTTTAGTGTCAATGTCTGCAAATTTTCTAATTGTTAAATTAAAACAATTATTATTTTTATAAAGTTTACCGCAATTAAAATAATTAATTAAACTACACAATAAAAGTTCGTCTCTAGCATGTTGACTAATCATAACTCTTAAATTTACTGAATATCCGATTTTATTACTTTTGCTTTTAAGAATATCAACTATAAAACAAGCCTCTCCCGAAGAAAAAACCTGCCACTCAATTAGGATCTGGTATTTTATAGTTAGAAATATTCTCTTTTTTTTCTGGTTCTATATTAGAAAAAATAGTTTTTAATTCAGGAGATAAACCTAAATTCATTGAACTCTTGATTGAAACTAATTTTTTAATACCCTCTAAAGTTAAATGCTATTTTTTTAAAATAAGAATATAAGCAAGCTTAAATAATTTGTAATCATTTAATTTATTAGTTATTAATGGAAACTTATCAAAATAGTCTATTATTATTTGCAGATCTTTATGTGATCTTACTGAATAATTTAAAGATGTTGAACCGTGACTAGTTATTCCTCCGACACCGAAATATTTTTTAATTTGTTCTAATATAATTTTATCTTTTTCATGTAAAGATATTTTAAAAACTAAACTAATAAACCAACCAGTTTTATAATTAGCATTTTTATAATTATAAAGACCAAAACATCCTTCCTTTTGGGCGAGGCCATAGGCAGAGGCAGCATCTGTGAATCCTGTAACAAACCAAGGATTTAACTTATTATTATTATTGTTAACATCATTCTTTAAAACAGAATTAATAGATGGAGTATAAACTTGAACTAAGTTTTGACAATTTTTGTGTGATTTAGTACTAAAATTTTTGTCTGTATAACAATTTGTTTAGAAGGGATTTTGGTTTGATAATAGCTTGCGCCACCCTTTAGAGTATACCTTAATTGCAGATTTTTTATATTTGTGCAATAACTACCGTCTACTCGTTGCTCTTTTACAAAACTGTAATTTTTAATTTGGATTGACTTATTGTTAAATTTACAATTTGATTTAGATCCGCGATAACCCATTTCAGTTTCCTTCATCTTATGACTTATTACCTTACCTGAGTTATTACTTCAGCCACTTACTATTTTTCAACTAGTAGTTTGGTATCAGAAGCTTTAGGGTGTCCCCGGAATTTGATAGTTTATAGGCACAATTTTGTGATATCCCTAGACACAAAGCACCATAGGTAGCTAATTTTAAAATAGTAGCGGCTAGTAAAATAGAACCGGCTAAAGGAGAATCACTATGAGCTTTAGGTAATCAAATAATAAATGGATATAAAGGAGTTTTAACAGCAAAAGCTAAGAAAAAACCTCGGGGTTAGGCCTTTAACCATTTCAGGTTTAGCTGGCTTATTTTCTCAAATTACTAATTTATTACATTAATAATTATTAGTTAGGTATTAATCTAACATCCGTCACCGGTGAACCGGACCATTCCTTGTAACCTCTTATACAAACGAACTATAAATCCGAATATACTTAGATAGTCATGTGGCGTCTGGCCTCTACGCTTTTACAATGAAAATTTCCCATTCATTGACTTAGTTCGACGATATTCTCAGTATAATTACTTATTCTCATACTGAGAGGTCTCTCGAGTTTGCCACTTCAGATTATATGATTAAAAAAACAACAAACAACCTCTGTTGCATCTCTTGCCTCTTTTGCATCTCTTGCCTCTGTTGCATCTCTTGCCTGCAGCTAAGAGCAAAGGTTTTTCTGATTTTTTGTTCAAATAAGAATAAAACACGAAATGAAAAGCAAATGGAAGCTAAAAGAAAACCTTGTTTTTATAATTATTCTTATAATAAAAATAAGAACGATTTTAACTTTGCCTTGGCCTAACCCATCTCCAAAGCAAGGGTAGCAATGGGCACCTAAGAGAAAACCTTGTTCTGATTTTGTTCAAATAAGAATAAACAGAAATGAAAAGCACAGGATGCTCGTAGCTGCAGGCCAGATAAACAAACAAAGACTTTAATTTTTATACTTTTATAGCTTATATCTCATAGAAAAAGGAAAATAATGCAATATATTTGGTTTAATTTGTTTAATAGATTTACTATGAATATAAATAGTAGGTTTATTTCTTTGCATATGAATACTACATTTAAGATTAAATTTATACATTAAAAGACTAATAATAAATACACATTATTTAACAGTAAAAGATTGAGTTTGAAGAGTTAAACCTGTTCCACTTTTAGTACCATCACCCATTATTCAATAAGCTAATGCTTCATAATCTAATAAATTATAAAGATCTAAGGGGATTATTTTATTTTTATCAACATAAAATAAATTATGCCAATATGTAAAACAAGGAAGTACTCTAGTCGCGAAAACAATTGTACAATGTTTTTTACCTTTTATTGTTGTAGTATCTAATCTAGGATAACCCTGACAAAAATGAGAAAATTTATTAAAAACAGATCAAAAATAATCGAATCTATCAATAGTTTGTTTAAATGAGAATAATGTATTATTTGCTTTGTTTTTAAATAAGTGTCCATCTGATAAAATAATACCTAATATAATACTATTTAAGTTAATAGGAATATTTATAATATTTTTTATAAATCTATTATAATAAATAAAATTCACTGTAGAACCTAAATTTGAACCATATATCACCAAATTTGTGCATTTATTATTTTCATTCATTCACTTTTTTCTACTTAAATTAGACTGTCAAGGAGAAAAGACACCTGAATTTCATTGAAGTAGCGCTAAAAAAATTTTGTATTTGCAACTGAAGTGCTAGTAATTTGTATAATCATACCCTCTGCTGGTCAAATTTTCCTTGCTAAAGGGAACTGACAACCATAATATTTTTTGACTTTCTAAACTAATTTCATATAAAGAAATAAATTGAAAATCTGTTGACCCAATATAACTATATATATATAATATACTTAATAACATAGGTAAACTTCCAGCTAAAGTATATAAAAAAAATAAAAAAGCAGATCTAAATCTATCATTACCATGACCAAATAGTACAATTACTATAAATAAAATAGGTAATACCATGGTGATCAGCTTTATCTTACTAATAAATATACATTAAGTTTTTATATTTTAATGCCTCCTGCCTCAATTTTTACAAAAGCAGCTGCTGACGTTGTCTCTGTCTCAGTTACACAAAAGATTCTTCCTTTATTCATACCTTTTCGTATCATTCGGATTTGATTTAGTCCTTCAGTTGTAAGATGAGCTTTTTTATTGATTAAATTAGCCACTTTACGCAAATCTTGGAAATCTAATAAATTTTGTCCTTGGATAGGGTATTTAACAAAAAACGGGATAATTTTTTTATCGATGTCATTAAATTTTTCAACACGAAATTCAAAAAATTCTGTATTATATTTTTTACTTAATTTTTTTTGAACTCTTCCACAATTTAAATAACCAATTAAACTTATCAATAGCTGTTCGTCTCTTCTATGTTGACCTATACTAAATCTTAATAGTACTTGATATCCAGATTTTGTGGTTTTACTTTTCCTAATTTCAACTTGAAAACTACCTTCTCCTGTAGCAAATCCTGCCATTCAATTAGCGTTTTCTTTACTTTCATCCCACGTTGCTACACTAGAAATAGATACGCTAGGAATTTTATTAGGCTGCGCTTGCGCGACTTCTATTTTGAGAGGTTTTATATTAATATGTGGAAAGGCTAATTTTAACTCAGGAGATAAACCTTTATTCATAGAACTTTTAATTACAAGTAATTTATCTATACCCTTCTGTGTTAAATGCTCTTTGTTTTTAATAATATTAAATGCTAACTTGAATAATTTGTAGTCATTAATTTTGTGAGTTTTTAATGGAAATTTGTAAAAATGGTTAACAACCGATGGGATATCTTTTATAGATCTAATGCTATAATTGGTAAGCGTTTCTCCATGTTTAGATATTACTCCAGCACCAAAATAGTTTTTAATCTTATATAATATATCTTTATCTCTTAAATGTATAGTAAATTTAAAATCCATTAAAACATACCAACCGAATTTGGATGCAGTATTAGTATAAATATATAACCCGAAACTCCCCTCTCCATCTGTAAAACCTGTTACAAATCCAGGCTCTAATTTATTATGCGCGAGCGAGGGCACTATTATATTATCCTTTGGAGATCACGTAGAATAAATCAGTGAAATAAATTTAGATGCACTTGGCTTTTTAAAGATAAGAAACAATTTCTTTTTCTTGCTTCTATTGGGGCAAAGGAAGGAATTAGTCTAAAAACTTCTATAAAGGAAGGGCAATTGCCCCTGCACTTTATAAGTAGGTATAATAATTAGCTTAGAAGGGTTACTGACGGGAGAATTGCTTTCACAATCCATTAGAGTACACCTTAACTTATCAAATATAGATACTGAGAAGTAACTACCGTCTACTCGTTGCTCTTTTACAAACCTAGAAATTAGATCTGATTTAGATCCGCGATAACCCATTTCGTTTTCACTCATCTTATGACTTATTACCTTACCTGAATGATTACTTCAGCCACTTATAGTTTTTCAACTATAGTTTGGTATCATATGCTTTAGGGCGTCCCCGGAGTTTGGCAGTTGCAAGCATAATAGTGATATCCCAACTCACTTAACACTTTCGAAAAATATATAAAATAATAATAAATCTAAAGAAACAAAGGCACAAATTTGTAAAGTCTCTAAAACTAAAAATGAAATTAAAAAAAACTTTAAACTTTTAGTAATAGTAGTATAATTGGATAACAAAGCAATTGGTGTAACAAAAGTTGTTAATAAAACAAAATAAAGAGAGATTCCATCTATACCAAAATTTAAATGACAAAAGTTTAATTGATTAAATTCAGATACAAATTGATATTGACTAGTACTAGAATCAAATTGGTACCATAAAAATAAAGAAATAAACAAATTTATTAAAGAAGTTGTTAAAGCGATTTTTTTCATTTGAGAATGACTCTCTAAAGTATCAGACATAGGTAAAATTAGTAAAGCACCGAATAAAGGAATTAATATTATTAAAGTTAGCATTTTTATTTTTGTTTGTGATTTTCATTTTCTTGAGCTTTTCTAAACTAAATATTTGTATATATTTCTTTTCTATTCTATTTTGGTTCCCTCAGTTATAGAGCATTAAACTCAAGGATTGCCTCCAATTGCAGACGTAATTATGAATTAGGCTAGGCTAGAGATTACCTCTGGGGCGATTGCCGCTAGGAAAAGGCTAAATTTAATAACTCACGAGCAAACCTTTGCTTTTTACTATTGCAAGAAAAGGCACAAGGGGAGCCATGCTGTTTGCGGTGCGGCCCTTGCTTCTGCGTTCTTATTTTTAGTCAATAAGAATACAAACAGCGCCCCTTTCTGATGCGGTGCGGGCCTTGCTGATGCGCAACGGGCTATAGGCAACAGGCAACAGGGCAACAGGGGGAAGCAAATGTGAAAAGCAACTGTTGTTTTGTTTTTTTTTATAATAAATAAACTACTAAATATTTTTAATACACCAAGCTTAACCTTCCTTAGTTACTTATAACTTATAATGAGTGTAATGAAATTAAGAGTAGGGACTTATTAAAAGAGCTCCCATAAATAGGGATTTTTTTTTAACTAGAAGAAACATATTTTTTTTTTAATAAAGAAAACATCTTTAAATAATAATTATTAATTATTTTATTTTTGTTTTTGTTTTAATTGTAATGTACTACTTGAACTAAGCTTAGTTGCCTTTGTTTGGAGCCCTAAAAGGTGGTAAGCCGTACTTTTATAAGAGTATTCGAGTAAACCAGAGCTTAAAGGTCCTTAAATAGTAGAATATGAAACTATAAAATAATTAAATTTAAGAAGAAGAATTGAAATATTATAATTATAAGATTAAATACTTATACTTACTTTTGCACTGTTGCCTCTCTTGCCTCTGTTGCATCTCTTGCCTCTGTTGCATCTCTGGCCTGCACCTAAGAGAAAACCTTTTTCTGATTTTGTTCAAATAAGAATAAAAACGATTTGAAGTTTGCCTTGGCCTAACCCAACTCATAAGAAAGGGTAGCAATTGGTAGCTAAGAGCAAAGGTTTTTGTATTCTTATAATTATAATTATAATCAAAATAAGAATTGAACTTTTGCCTGTTGCCTGTGGCCTGTTGCCTGTTGCCTGTGGCCTGTTGCCTGTTGCCCGCACCGCAATAGCAAGGGCCGATGCGAAAAAGAAAGGGAAGCGAGGGAAGCAATTGTTAAAAGCAAATGTGCAAAGCAAATGTGCTTAAATTATTTTTTCATACTTTGATTTTTTTTTATTTTTATTTGAAATGGTACCTAATAAGTTGACTTTTTAAATTCAATCCCTATCTCTCTATTTGTCTACTGACTAAATTATTTACTTACCTTTCCCTTGCCTATCCCACAAACTATGTGAACCACTAACCAAGATAAATCAGTATCACCTATATAATCTACTAATTTTTTTAAAAAATTTTATTAATCTTATTCTTTTATTTTATTTTTTTCTTTTTTTCTTTTTCATCTTTTGCATTTGAGTAGTTTTTATCCTTAGTCTCATAACATTTGCTTCTTGCTTCCCTTGCCTCTGGCCTTTGCAACCCTTGCTTCCCCTCTTGCCCTGTAGCCTGTTGCCTGTTGCCTTTTGCCTGTTGCCTGTTGCCTTTTGCCCGATGCGAGAAAGCAAGGGCCGCTGTTGTTATTCTGATTGACTAAAAATAAGAACGCAGAAGAAAGGGGTAGGTTTAGGCCATCTCACAAGCAATGGAAGCACCAGATGCACCAGCTTAAGGCCATATATGCACCAGAGGCCAGAGAGAACAAAAACAACAATAAAAATAATTAAGTCCCAGAAAGAAAGAAAGAAAATTAAAACTATTTTAACATAAGTTAGCATATATAAATTCTATTTGCTTCGCTATAAGTATGTTAAGCCTGGTAGTATACTTAATTAAAATTAGAGTGAGGGGTATATTACTGATTTCTTTCCTATTTTAATTTATTGCAGCAAATATTTATATTAACTATCTGGTATATTTTATATTATCTCCTATTTTATTAAATTAGTAAATATTAGATATTTTTATCTAATACACTAATTTTATATACATATAACCTTTCTATTGTGCTGGCTACGCTATAAGAAGGATAAGGTATACTATAATTAGAGTGAGAGGAATATTATATTAGTTGTATATTTTAATTCCTAATATATTCAAATTAGTGTATTAGATATTTTGTAATATATCTAATAATTACTAATTTTTACTCTAAGTTATCATACTTCATTTTCTAGTGCATTAGCTTGGTAGAAAAAGTGTATAAGATAGGGTATATCAGTAATTGTAGTAGTAGGTTAAGGAAGGCTAGCAACAGAAGTATCATAGCTTATAACTAGATTGAGGGTTATATTAGTTTTATATTTTATTATTTCCTTTTTCTTAGTGCAAAATATTGCAGCATTTATAGTAGTTAAGTATATAATATTATATAAGCTTTCTTCTCTATAGTTGCTTTGCTAGGAGTAGGGGAACACTGGTAGTCTAATTTAATCTAATCTAAATAAGAGCGGGGAGGTAAGGGAAGTTAAATATAGAATCTTAAGTAACAGGAAAAGTATAACAATATTTTATAAGTATATTATATAGTATATTTTATATACTTTTATAATTTATATTTTATGATAGTTTCTTTTAATAACAGTGGAAGAAAATTGTATATATATTAAAGAGTTCTTCTATTCTAATTTATCATGAGCACAAAAGAAGTAACAGTAAGGTAAGTATTATATATAACTATTGTACCACCGTAGGTGAAGGATTCTAGAATAGCTTATAATTAATTGAGGGGTTATATTAGTAGAATATTTTTCTTTATTAATTCTTTCCTTTCCTATTTATTTCTGCAATGAAAATGCAGCATTTATATTAACTATAGTTTATAACCTTTATTGTAGAACTTGCTAGGCTAGCAAAAAAAAGAAGTAGTTTTGTATATGTTATAATTAGAGTGAGGGTAGTTTAGGTTTTTCTTGCTTTGCTAGAGCACAAGTACAGCAACGGAGGGAGAGAATAGAATAAGTTATAATTAGAGTGAGGGGTATATTAGTTGTATATTCTCTTAATTCCTTTCCTTTCCTTTCCTTTCCTTTCCTTTCCTATAATATAAATTAGTGTATTAGATATTTTAATATAGCTAATATTTACTAATTTAATATATCATATCACATATAGATAGCACTTTTTAGTAGTAGGTGAAGTCTAATAGGATATTTTATAATTAGAGTGAGGGTTATATTAGGTATTTATTTTTATTAATTAATTAATCATCTGGTTTATTAGTTGTATAAATTATTAATTCCTTTCCTAATTTCTTTGTGCAAATTTTTGTTGTTGTTCTTGTTCTCTGGCCTCTGGTGCATCTATGGCCTTAAGCTAGATAATTTGTTTTTTATTCTTATAATTATTCTTATAATCAAAATAAGAACGAAATTAAGTTTTTCCTTGGCCTAAGCCATCTCAACAGCAAGGGAAGCATTTGGTAGCTAAGAGAAAAGGTTTTTGTTATTCTTATAATTATAATCATAATCAAAATAAGAAATGACCAGCAAATGGCACCTAGAGCAAAGGTTTTGTTTGTTTGTTTTTTGTTTGTTTTTTATCTGACTGTTTCTCAGACTCACTTCTGTTATCTTACTGTTTCTCATATAAACATAACAATTCTTTCCCACTTAAAGCATTTTTAGTTATTTTAATTTTTTTATTGGCATATAAGTCCATATTTAAAACATTTATTTCTATTATAGGTATTCCGAGCAGGGCAGAACCTCTATCATATATGGTCTCTAAAGCATCTTCAATTTATTCCAATAGGCTTCGAAAGTTGTGTTATTTTTAATCAAAACATTGTGATGTATATTGAAAGTAGTATTATCGATTTTACCGTGAACAATTATAAATTTTTATTCACCAAAATCTAAGAAGTCTTTATTAGTTACTAAAAACATGTAAATAGCAAAAAAATAAGTCTTTAGAATCTAATAGTTTTTGATTACTTAAGATAAAATTTATATTTTATATTTTTACCTAGCGTACTGGCTACTGTGAGATGTTCTAATTAAAGTTAAATTATCCTCTGCTAAATTAATTTCTAGTTTTTTAAGGAAGTTATTAAATAATGTTAGGAGATTGGAAAATGTTTTAATAATGTGTTTTAAGATTTTTGTCATATTGTATTATTTTTTTATTTTAGTTAGTTTCACTATCAAAAGTTATCTTATTTAAAAGATAGCCATATAATTAATACCTTGTTTAGCGGGTATAATTTGTCTTAGTGATAGTGATATAACTTTGTGGTCTTGATTCTTTAAAATAGGAGCACGATTAAGATTATGATTATGATTATGATTAATTATTTATTGTATTTGTGTTTTATTTCCCTGTTATTACAAAATTTCGTTTTATTAAGCCTTTAACTTTTTAAATTTACCCTTAATTTTATTAAGCCTTTAACTTTTTAAATTTACCCAGTATTTCTAGTCTTCTACCTAGGTCAATTTTTCTATCTAACTCACCCTCATAAGTCGACAGTGATCAATTGGATTTAAACCTCGCTTAGAATTAAGTTACACCCTCCTTACAAAAGATTTATTTAGGTTGTCTTTATTCTCTAATGATTTAGTTATTTAAGTGCGAAAATGTTTAAATTGTTATTTATTTTCGATTGTTTAGTTATGCCTACAAATTAAACAGTTTAAGCCTCTAAGTTAACCATCAGAGTCAATGTGTTTCAATTTAACCTTACTATTTCTCTCTACACATCCAATGTATACCGTTGTTTGTTTTTGTTTTTTTGTTTGTTTGTTTTGTTCTCTTGCCTCTTGTGCATCTCTGGCCTTTAGCTAAGAGCAACATTTGCTTCCCTTGCTGTTGAGTTGGGTTAGGCCAAGGCAAAGTTCATTTCTGTTTATTCTTATTTGAACAAAATCAGAAAAACCTTTGCTCTTAGGTGCCTTTTGCTGGTCATTTCGTTCTTAATTTTATTATAAGAATAACAAAAACCTTTTCTCTTAGCTTAAGGCAAGAGATGCAACAGAGGCAAGAGATGCACAAGAGGTTATTCTTATAATTATAATCAAAATAAGAAATTAAGTTTTTCCTGTTGCCCTTTGCGCAGTAGCAAGGGTAGGCCTAGGCCAAGTCACAAGAAAGGGAAGCAAATGGAAGCTAGAGCAAAGGTTGTTTATATCTTTTTATATAAAAGGGGTTTAAACTTAAAGCTAATTAAAAATTATATATCAACTAGGCAAGTATTACCCTCCCCCAAATACTCAACGGTTAAAGGGATACTTTTATTTTAATTTATCCGGAGTGTTCTAAATCTAAATACCGGGGGTTTAGATAAACTTCAGCTAGATATTAATTTAATTAAGCTTGCGGAATTACGAACTTGTATATAAAATAATAACAATAACACCAAAGAAAACTATTGAACTATATAAAAAGATTAATTTTAAATAATGCTTATAAATTATTCCTGGATTTTTAAGATAAATATTAATAGCAATATCTTTCGATTCTATTAATTCATTTTTAATGAACTTAGGGTAACCTTCTGGATTTAGATATTCTTTATTTTTTGCAAACATTACTATTATATACAATTTCCAAATGAAGTATATAAGGACTAATAAATTTAAAATACAATAAAGCTTTAAAAACCATACGAGATAAACAGAAAACTGACTAGATATTTCATTGATTATGTTACTATTATAACCAATTACCTTAACGATAAATAAGCCTATAAAGTACAGAGCAAGAGATTTTAAGATTGCTTTTAACCAAGATTTTAACAAAGAAGGTAATTTATTTAAGAATAAAAAGAAAGAGCTTTTACTAATCGAACTAGTTCCTTCTATTTCAAATTTTCTAACCGAACCAGTGCCCTCTAATTCATTATTGGCAAGAAGATTGACAACTACTTTACCACCTATTATTTTTTTTTCTGTCCACATCCAACCTGCTACAAAGGGAGCTCCTACTAGCATAAATAGGGCTATTTCTTTAGCTCTCGTACTAGGTACTTTTCTAAGAACATCGGGTAAATTTTTATTATATGCTGATTTAAGATATAAATTAACTATAGTCTTATACATAATCATGGTAGAAAGCAAACCTCCTACTACAGTTACATCTACATTCTCTCTTATCATTTGTACTAATGGCGTATCAATGACATCTAACCCTTTAGTTATTAGTTCATTTATAGAAATATCACCAGCACTACCTAAAGGTTTATTTTTTACTAATAATTTTGTATTTGTTTGTTTGAACTCTGAAATAACTGTTTGTTTATTAGCGTCTAAGAATTCAGTATAATTACAAAGATTTAATTTATTTTCCTTTAAAACATCATAAACTAATTCTGGTTTTTTCGCTTTATCTCAAAGATCATTACATTTCATATCTCAATAAGCATTCTCTTTTCTTCACTGCATTCAAGTATTAAAGGGAGAATTTAAATCTTCGGAATTGATTGTTTTTTTTCTTGATTTTTCTTTATTACATCCAAAATCGTGTCTTTTTTTATTTTTCAAATTTCTTTTTCTGTGCCTTCTTCATACATTGAATTTGAACTAGGTTTTTTACTTAACTCTAGCAACCTATCTAAATCAGCAAACTCTTGCTTTCTATCTATTTCAGGTATAGTTCTTTCTTCATCCCTAATATTCTTTAAATTTGTTGTATTATTTAAATTATCTTGTGTATTTTTTGGATTACTACTCATTTTTTGTTTTTTTTGTCGTTGTTTTTTAATTGGTTTTCTTATGTTTGTTTTTAAAGAAAATACTTCTACTAAATTTATTTTTTTTTTGTATTTAAAAAATTATTATCCATTTGTTGGGGCTTTAGTTTGTTTGAGCAAACAAAACTAAGCGGTCAAGGGATCAAATTAAATTAGTTAGATAGCTATATTTGAGCTATCTTATAAAATGAAGTAATAAATGTTACTAAAGTAAATTACACCCTTAAGCCCTAGCCCTTAAGGGACATTACAATAGTGTGAATAATAAATTAATTTGTTTTGTTTTTGTTCTCTTGCCTTAAGCTAGAGCAAAGGTTTTTTGTTTGTTGTTTTCTCTGGCCTCTGTTGCAACTCTTGCCTTTAGCTAAGAGCATCCTGTGCTTCCCTTTCTGTTGAGGTAGGGCAACAGTTAAAATCGCAACCTTTTCTCTTAGCTTCCATTTGCTTTTCATTTCGTTTTTATTCTTATTTGAACAAATTCAGAACAAGGTTTGCTCTTAGGTGCAGGCAAGAGATGCAAAAGAGACAAGAGAAGCAAAAGAGGCCAGAGATGCAACAAAGGTTGTTTTTATAATTATAATCAAAATAAGAACGAAATTAACTTTTTCCTGTTGCCTGTTTCCCGTTTAGCATAAGCAAGGGCCTTTTCGATTAAGCAAGGGGTAGGCCTAGGCCAACTCATAAGCAAGGGGAGCCCTTGTTGCACTAGCTTAAGGCCGGAATTGATTTAGCCTAAGTAAATCTAGGCGTAGCCATACTTTGCCTAGTGGAAAAGCCCCAGAGCACCACACTAGCCTACGCCCCAAAGGTCCTGTCTAGCCTACGCCCATAAGGCAACAGGCCAAAGTTCATTTAGCAAATGCAAAAGGGGTTTGAATACTTATTTTAGTAAAAATCATAACTAAAGTAGCGGTGCGGGCTTGAAAACTTAATTTAGTCAAAAAAAGAACTAAAGGGCAAAAGATGCGGTGCTGGCCTTGCTGCTGCGGTGCGGGCCTTTCTTAATCGCAACGGGCCTTTCTTTTTCGCCACGGGCAACAGGCCTTTCTTATTCGTTCTTATTTTTAGTCAATAAGAATACAAACAACGGGCCTTTCTTTTTCGCCACGGGCAACAGGCCTTTCTTATTCGCAGCGGGCAACAGGCAACAGGCCCCAGGCAACAGGCCAAAGGTCATTTAGCAAATGCAACAGTCAAAATAAGAACAAGGGGTCCTCTTTTTTCCTTGTGGGGTCCTTATTTATTACCCAGGAGGCTTATTTTATTATAGTGATTTTACCTTTAAACAGCTGCTTAGTTTTTGAATCGGAAAACACACCCCCACTGGGGTAATTAGCCGCAAAAAAAATATAACTGGAGTAAATTAAAATTTAAACTAATAATAACTAAAGAATCTACGATTAGAGTTGGTTAAATTTATGTTTATGTTTATGATTGTATTGGCAACGTTTTAAACGCATGGAATGGTATAGGACTAGCTAATGTCCATTCTAAAGTATTTATAGGTTGATTTTCTTCTTTATATTCTGCTACACTCGTAAAATAAGGAATAACAGACCAAGGATTATTAGAACTATAATTTTCACTTGAGAAAATATCATATAAAATATAACCAAACAAAATAGTAGCTATTACAGATACTAAGGATCCAAAACTAGAAATAGCATTCCATCCACTAAATGCATCTGGATAATCAGGTATTCTTCTAGGCATCAATTGTGTTAATCTTAGGCTATCACCTAAACTCCTAAGCTTACGGTTAGGTTCAGACTATGTCTTTCAGCTTAATAAACAACACCAACAAAAATGACGTTAAAGCTGATCGGGCGCTTCTGTTCTTATTTTTATTAAATAATAATAACAACAGTATAGGGTTATTGTTAGTATGACTCACCTATTAGTCGTTGAACGTTCTTAATTCTAATGCGTTTACATCATTATACTGAATAAAGCTTCGCTGCAAATTGACCTTTATTGTTTAAAGCTAAGCCGTCGTCATCCGATTCTTATTAAAAGCTATAAGAATAAATGTGCATGTAAAGGTTTTCGTTGCAATTCACCCGATTGTCTAATAGATATTTAAAGGATCTATAGAGGCATTGTTAATTTATGATTTATGTAGTAAAACACGTGAAAATATTTTTCCTTTAAATGGAAATCCATTTAATATATATTTAGATAAAGTATCTTTACCCATATTGAACTCTTTTGAACATTGAACAGTTGAATAAGAACCTATATAAGACATGTCTACAGAATTATAAACATAAACTAATTTAGTTAATTTTTCTATTGTATCAGATGATTTAATAACTCCGAATTGGGGGTTATTGACTCCAATCTTATTACGCTTCTGCATTTCAATAAATTCAGGAGAAAATTTACGGGCCGTCATAGGGTTCAATAGTCCTGAACGATTAAGGCCAAATTCATTTCTAGGTTTAAAAAGTAAGGTAGAAGTTGCAGTAGGAGAATTCTTTAAAGAGTAATATCCGTTACTTAAAAGTAAGTCTAGATATATTTGTTCTCGTGATAACATAAATTCTTTACTAACAGAACCTGTTGTACCTAAATCTTCTAATATCGCTAATATAAAATTATTGTGAGTATAATAGGATAAGCTATTATATATTGGAAGATTTCGTTTTAAAACACTAGGTGTTCAATAAGATAATAAACGTCGAGATCCATTTCATCCCGAGCCTACATATACTTTTCCGTTAATTAAATTAATTCATTGATAAATTACTGTACGATTTCTGTTTTCAACTGCTATTAAATTACGATCTAACTTTGGATTATAAATACGTACAGGATGAGACAAATAAACAGGAAAAATGTGAGGTCCATACGGTTTAATAGCAATTAAAGATAACAAAATTTCATTATTCATTAAGCTATTAATTACTACATAATCAGATATAATTAAATATATACCGGCCAATCCTAAAAAGTGTTGTGGAAAAAAAGTTAAATTTACCCCAACAAAAAAAGTCCAGAAATGTATTTTACCTAAGAAGTCATTTATATTTCTACCTACTATTTTTGGAGTCCAATAATAGAAACCGGCAAATAAGGCAAAGACAGCACCCATTGATAATACATAATGAAAATGAGCGATAACATAATAAGTCCCTATTGCTAGTAGCTCATGGTTTAATACAACTTGGATCACTCCAAGGATCGGACTATAACTTATCTAATAATTTAACTTAATAAACTTTCGATTGCCACGTTTAGTCTCTACGGATCCCACTTACTAATAAATTAATATAATTATTAGCTTTGGTTTCCACGGTATTATCTTATACGAGCTTATGGCTATTTTTTTCTGCATTAAGAAAACATATAAGAAAAAACTTAGAAAATTCCCAAATTAGATTAATAATTATAATTAATTTAAATTAGCTTTGGTTTCCACGGCATTATCTAGTAAACTCTTTCTTATTATCCGCATTAAAATAATAAGTAAATTATAAATACGCCATATAATTATGTTTATATATTTTACTCCTAATAAATTATCTATATTTATTTATTTAAACCCTCTTTAAGAAGTTTTATTTTATTAAACCCCTCAGGAGTTAAATGCGCTTTAGAATTAATTAATAACACAATTTCTCTAAATATTAGATAATTTTTAAGCTTATTACCTTGTAATTTATAAGCATCAAAATGAGGCAATACCTTATTTATCAAGTCGGATCTTCTACTTATAGAAAATCGAGCCGAATTTCGACTTAATGCGGTATTTATAGAACCAGCACCCCCAAAAAATTTTTGTATACTTGATAATAAAGGAACTTCCCTTTTATGTAGCTCAATAATATAAAGAGCAATAACTTGATTAGTTTTAGAAGATATATTTACAGTGAAACAACCGTCTCCTTCAGTAAATCCACTCACATAATTAGGATTTAATGGAATATTATAAACCTCCAAAACAGGTCTATCTATTGTCTTTACAGAAGGAAAAGCTAATTTTAATTTATCGGATAAACCTTTATTAAGTAAAGATTTTAAAGATAATATTTTATTTAACCCTTCTTCATGTAAATGTTCCTTATTTAGTAACAATTCTGCACATTGAAATCATAGATCAAAATCTAAATTTTTCATACCATGTAAAGGGTACTGTTTAAAATGAGGAATTATAAAATTAAATATATCGTTCAATCCTGTTATTTTTAATCTAGCATCTTTTCTAGTTGATGGAATAGAAATCGTACCAGCTTCTCCAAAAAAGGATTTTAATTTATATAGTAATTCTATATCTTTAATATGAACAGATATTTCAAAAGACAGTTGTATTTGTCGTACTAAATTAATACTGTTATTTGAATTTAATTTTATAAAAACCATAAAAGAACCTTCAGCATCTACTAAACCAGTAACTCAATTAGGATCTAATCCTTTTCCCTGCAAAGCAATGGGAGCTTCACCTGAATTTCTAATTTTATAAGAATATGATCTTCCCCAAGGGGACCCTCAGGGACCTTTAGGATCCCTTCGGGTAGTTTGTATGATAGAATTGAAAGATAACACCCTATTTTCTCTTGTTGTTAATATATTTACCATATATATAATTACGACCATAATTATTAATAAAAATACCTTAAGCAGCATCCATACATATTCTTTGGATAGCCCAAATCTTAAGATATATCGATTAAAATAAGTCAAAATCTGTTTTAATAATAAAAAAAAATTTTTTGTTTTTTGTTTTTTGTTTTTTTGGCCAATTAAGTCCTAGGCTTCACCGTTAGCAATATATTATTATTATATTACCGAAAAATAGTATAATTTTTTTCACGGTGGCAAGACAACACGACACTTACTTTCAAATTTTCTGTTCTCATTTATGAAAAGATTCTGCTTTTTCTCCTAACAGAGGATAAAATTTTATGTGATTTCTTATAAATCTTAAAGTTTCTTTTTTATAAATTTCTATAAAATAAAAATTACGAGAAGGATTTCTAACTGTATTAGTAGCATTGATATATTCTTTAATAACATTAATTAAATAAATATCATCATTTTGTCCAATAGAAAATGAATGACCATTACTTTTTCTAATTGAAAAACAACCCTCAGCTTCAATAAAACCAGAAAATCAGGCACAAAAATAAACGGGTAATATTAAAGTACCTTTTTCTAAGTATAAACCAAACATATCAGAATTAATAATAGATAGTTGCTCATTATATTTATTATTTCTATTTAATAAATATCAATCTACTGAATCTCTTAAAATACATTCTTTTAGAAATCTAAGTTGACATATTTTTTTTGAAGTTAGAGGAGGGTAAGTATCAAAAATTTTAATAATATTTTGAACAGTTTTTTTATTATTAACTACTCAAATAACATCTTTATCTTTTCCTGTAATTCTTACATTTCCTCCTATAAATTTAGCAATTTTTACTAACATTTCATAGTTTGATGTTATATTAGATAATTTTATAACAAGCCTATATTGCAAGGACGACCTACGTCAATGATTAACTTGAATACTACCATCTCCATCCATTAAACCTACTCAAAACATTTTGATATAATCACTCTCGCCATTGTCACCACCAGTACCCTCCTTTGCTTTTGAAAAGGCAACAGGGCTGGGGTTCTCAGGGAAATGATGGTAATGATGATTATCACTATTAAAATTATATTTAATATCACTTTTTAAATTATCTTTATTCATTTTATTAAGAACAGCTGTTAATGTACTTATATATAAAGTACTATAACTAACAATATAATTTGTATCGTGGAATGCAATATCTAATGAAGAGTTAGATAAAATTACTCCTGTTAAGCCACCCAAAGTGAATAAAGATATAAAACCTAATGTAAATAATAAAGGTGTACTATATCTTAAAGTTCCACCATATAAAGTCGCTCAAGGTTCAGCCTTCAACCATTTCAGGTTTTAGTTGGCCTAGTATCTCAAAATAAATAACTATTTATTTTTTATTAGAGTTTTGCTCTAAACCGTTACCGGCGATTTTGGACTATTCCTTATAATTTCATAAAAATAAAAACAAAACAAAAATCATGCCTAGCGCTAAAGCTAATAGGCCTACCACATAGAAAGGGTAGTTTTATTTACTTAGAAATCATGGAGCATCTAGTCTCTACGCTTTTACATAATAGTTTCCTAATTATGATTTAGTTCGACGATTATCCTTATAATATTACTATTCTATTAAATAGGACTTCCCTCGAGTTTGCCCCTTATACTTAAAATAATTAGTTATAATTTAGTTAATTTATAATGAAATTTATACTTCATGCTAGGTATAATAAATTCTTGAATCTGAGGATAAATTTTTTTAATAGAATTTACTGTTAAATATAAAACAGGTAATCCTCTTTGAAAATGTATTTTACTTTCAATTCCAAATTTAATATAAAAAATATTAATAATAAAAACACAGTCTTTAACAGAATGACCGTAAGTCAGTAAATATAATCCGCCTCCTTTCACAAAACAACCGTCGCCCATAATTCAATGTGCTAAACCTTCATAAGTAATTAAATCATAAAAATCTAAAGGTATTATTTTTTTACCTTTAAAATAAAATTTTCGATATAAAACTAAAAAACAAGGTAAAGATCGAGTAATTATTTCAATACCTATAAAATCTTTTCTATTCAATCTAGTTTTGCACAATCTAGGGTAAGAAATACAATAATGAGAAAGAAGTGAAAATACATTGAAAACATAATCAAATCTCTTTATACTTTGTTTAAATCTGAATCTAGCTCCTATATCTGTAGGGTATTTGTCTTCTTCGGTGGCCTCTTTTCGAAGCCTCGCAGCCTTTGCCCTATTGGGCGCAGGCCATAGGGGGGCCAGAGGGGAAGGGGTAGGTAGACCTTTATTAAGATATCCTACATTTAATAATTTACTACTATTATTAATAGTAATACATCCGTCTGACAATAAAATACCTATTAAAGGGAATAAAATATTATTAGGTATAGATACCATATATTTTACAATAGAGGTGTATTTTGGGTAATTTATAGTAGAAGAAAGATTAGATCCATATAAAACTATGCTTTTACTTTTATTTTCTGGAAGATAAAATTTATTCGATCTTGGAAATACCTTTAGTAAATTTTCATTATAAAACTTGTAATATTCTAGTACATTTAAGTATATTTGATTGGCCATATTAATATTCTTACTAAAGGAATATGACAGCCATGAGAATATTTTGATACCTGTTGGAACCGCAATTACCATTGTAGCAGCCGTAAAATAAGCTCTAGTCTAGATTTTGGACAGTATTATAATTTAAAAAAATAAAATAAAAGATCTTAAATTTCTTGCGTGCTTGTCTCTGAGAATCCCTTAGTTGAAATACTTATAATTTTATCTATACCTTTTTTATCTAAATGTTTACCTTCTGTTATCATAATATATACTTTTCTAAATTTAAGATAACTTATATATTTACCTCCAAAAAGATGATATTTATCAAAATAATTAATAAGATCTGACGCAGTACTAAATCCTGAACTTTTATAACATCATATTCCTGTACTATATTGAGATAAATTACCTTTTTTTAAATAATCATATAAAAGTTTTAAAGGTAAATAATCATTTTGTTTTATGGAATATTCTAATCTTACACTATAACCTGTTTTATGAGATTTACTTTTTGCAACACTAATATGAAAACAACCATCAGCTTGTGTAAATCCTGCTAATCAGTAATTATTTAAACTTAAAATTTTTAAAGGTGGTAAAATTTTTATATTAAAATATTCCCTATAGTTATGTTTAATTAATTGTTCATATTTATAATGACTTAATAATTTACCATTAATTAAAGATAAAATAATAGATAAACCTTTGTTATTTCTACAAATATATCTAACTGCCTTTTTATTTTTAATTTTATAAATATTTCCATGTCCTATTCTCTTCTTAATTAGATAAGCTAAAGAAGTATCATCTATACTAAAAATAATATGTAATGCTTTGTTACCAAATCAACCATCTCCTTCTATTAACCCAGCTAAGAAATATCCAAATTCATTATCTGTAAAATCACTCTTATGTTTGGGTACATGATCAGAAATAGCAGGCAAATTAGTAAATTTATTATAAGTATTCCTTGCACTGACCGTAGTCTTAGTGCTAAACTTAAAGTTTTCTGCTGATTGTCCTGTCAAAGTATAATGAAATAAATAGATTGTACCGAGCGCAATTAATACGAGTGGACTATTAATTCAGGAGTTTCCAGCATATAGCAAGATTTTTATCGTGGACACTAGTTTTCCTATATCCACATCTAAACCGACTGAGAACATATGGTGCAAGTAGCATATGCCATATAACATATTAAATATATAACATACACACCGGACTCACGCCCGGGATCGGATTATATCTTAATCTTATGATTGCTCCTTAAACTTTATTTGGGCTTTGCAGAACCAGTTTTTCTATTTAAACTGTTATTTATATTTATATTTTTAGATAACTCTCGAATAGTTGTTAATCCTTTTTCTAATAAATGTTCTTTATTTAGCACCATTTTATAAATTTCATTCCATTTTTTAAATGACAATAATTTTTTACTCTTTAGTGGAAAAATTAAAAAGTAATTTCTAATTGGGATTAATCCTTTGAAAGAATTAACTTGGTATCTATAAACCCCATTGCTTGCACCTCTTAAACTTACAGCTCCATAAGAAAATAAATCTCGTAATTGTAAGAATAAATATTGTGAATTTTGTTGGTCTAGAATAAATCTAAGCATTACACGGAATCCTGTTACAGTATTAGATATTTTATCTATTTTCACATTAAAACAACCTTCCGCATCTGTAAAACCAGATAACCAAGCGTCATTTAAAGTAGGTTTAATTAATTTATCTATTAAATTTATCTCGCTTAAGTCGACTGTCCATCTTTTGCCTGTTGCCTGTGGCCTGTTGCCCTTTGCGGAAAAGCAAGGGCCGTTGCGCAGAAGCAAGGGCCTTTTCGCATCAGCCAGGCCCGTAGCTCCAAAGCAAGGGAGGGAGTGCTTATTTTTCAAAGCAGGTTTATTGAAGGCAATAGTTTTATTTAAAGCTTGTATTCAATAACTTAATTGAGATTTACGATGCTCTAAAACTAAATTACCATTAAATAATAAAGTTAATAGATATATATTTTGTTTATCTAATACAAAATAACGTGAAAATGATTTATATTCTCGAACAATACCAAATCCTAATACTTTTTGAATGTGTAATAGAATTTCTTTTTCTTTTTGGGTTATAACGAAAGTAGGTCTACCTTTATAAGTTAGAATAGCACCATCACCTTCACTAAATCCTATAAACCAAGTTAACCAATTAAAATCTGGAGCCGTTGTTACGGGGTCAAGGGCCAGGTGTTGCTGATTAATCCTAGAATAAAATATTTTAAATAAAGTAAAATCAAAAGATGTATCGCGTGTAATCTCTGAGGAACTCTTTAAACTTTTAGTATACAGATTACCTGCTGATTGAGTAAAACTAATTAGATTTTTACCCGCCTTTGGCTGAAAGGTACTAATTAGCACTAAACAGTTCCAGCATACAGCGATATTTATTATCTTTATTTCACAATAAAGAAGAGCCACCAAAAAAGAATCTTCTAGCCAAATTAACATATCTATTAACCTAGGCAAATATTCTAACGAATTAAAGATTATTTGAAAGAAACTCCAAACTAAGAACCCTAATATACCAATAGAGAACATGGCATAGACCCAAACTTAGTAATCTTAAGTAGGCTTGCCCTACAAGTGTTTTAATTCGTACTCTGCATACTTACCTTAAAAAGGACCTGCACACTAATAACTTTTAAAAGTTATTCTAAGTTCCGACTGTACATTCGCGAGCATTCCAGCTCTACGTAGGTGAACCAGTCTGTAGCGATGTACTTAACCACCGACGGTCTTCAACTAGGGGGTCGTTAACCGTTTTCACCTTGTCCGGTTATTTTTATAAACAAATTTTACTCACTTTGCAAACTTTTCATATTTATGCCCCCTCCGATGGCTTTTATTTAATTGGAGGTTACTAAAGGATGCGAGTACACTTAAATTCCGTTAAGTCGTTGTGGTAAAGTGTAAAAATAACTAGGTAGGATTCTCACCTACGGAACAATCACAAAGAACAATTGTTGTATAATCCTATTAATTGTTTATATATTTAGCCTGCTCTCTTATTAGTTCAATACCCCCTGCTTGTAAGTGTTTTTTTTCTAACAACATTTCACGAATAGATTTCCATTTAAGGAAAGCAGTTTGTTTTTTACCTTTAAGAGGATAAGCTAGGAAGTAATCAACGGTTACGGAATTAGACTTAAATGATCCAAGATTATATCTAAATACTCCAATATCCGCGGTTTTTTGTACATTCCCTACACCAAAAATATTTTTAATGTGCAATAATATAGATTCCTCCTTCTGGTCTAAAACAAATCTGATACGAACTAGCTGAGAGATAGTCTCTTTTATGCCTAGATTCCCTTCACTGTCAAGAACTTCTTTCTTATCTTTCTGTTTAAGAATACTTACAAAGAAAGAACCTTCAGCAGTAGTAAAACCAGATAGCCAGCTATCATTTAAAGAAGGTAAAAAAGGATTAGGGTTAAAGGTAATCTTTACAGAATCCGCATTTAAAACATCTATCCATAATTTAAGCTGATTTATTTTATTAATAGTTGCAAATTTACCGTTAAATAAAATAGCTAATTTTAAATTTTCACTTTTTGTAGTTACACGATATCTGTAAGCATTAGCAGAAATATCAAAATATACCTTCCCGAAACCTAATACCGATTGAATTTCTTGTAAAATAGGTTCTTCCTTTTGAGTTAGACCAAAAAGACAACTTTTACTATATTTATAGCAATGTAATCCTCCATCACCTTCCGTAAACCCTATGAACCAAGTTAACCAATTAGGATCTATGTACTTATGTGCAGAATAGAATTCATCAAATTTTGATGGTGATTTTGTACTAAATTTTGATAGATTAAAATAATTATAACAACAATGTTTAAACTTTATTCCAATGTACATAATACAAGATATTTTTATATCTTTGCCTAATTCGGCACTTTAATAGGCTGAAAAGGAAAAGTAACATATTAAATCTTGTACGTGGACCATCTCTTTATTTTTCTGCGTAGCGCGGAGCCTTATATTTAGTTATTATTTAATTTTTTCCCATTTATCCCATCTTAATAGAAATTTCTTCCATGCTTTACCTAATATTGTAGATTCCTTCGCTAAATGAGCTTTAAGAACTCTAAGTTCATAATATTTAGGAACAGCATTAATTCTATTCAATTTAGCAGATCTACAAGGATTTAATTTAAAATATTCAAGTAATTTAATTATTTCTGATTTAGTATAAACGATCCATTTAAAACTTATTTTTTCTATATAAATAGATCCTCCGTATAATTCACACAAAATATCTAACAAATATTTATTTTTTTGACCTGCAGTTATATACATTTGAGAAGATTTTAAATTTAAATAAATACTACCATCTGAATCAAAAAAGCCAGATAACCAAGCATTTTCATAAGTTAGAGGTGCTGGTTGAAGTACAGGGATATTATATTTTTCACAAATTTTATTTAGTTGAAGTAACCTAATAGGATTTCTAATTTCCCCGTTAACAGCCTTTATAATATCTAACATACCTTGTTTATGGTGCATTCTAAATCTTAAATGATTTAAATTTGTTCGTAATTTAACAGCACCTCCAAATTTTTGTTTTATTTGGTATAAACAGTTTTTATCTCTAATATGTGCAACTATTTCTAAACTAGCATAACCTTTTTTACTTAATTGAAAACATCCATCTCCATCTATTAAACCTGCTAACCATTGATTAAATCTTTTATCTTCTGGTTTTAAAGTGTTAGAATTAAGATTTAAAGATGTAGTTATCAAAGGCTTAATATTTACAATCTCAGATTTATATTCTCCTTTTTCTGTTGGTACAGCTGCAGTGTTTGTATATGTAGAATTTAAAACGGACATAATTTTAAATAGAAAATTAAATGTTGAAAAAAATAAAATTAAAGCCTTGTTTGTTTGCTTTTTCTTCTGGATAACAAGGGTAAATAAATATTTAAGGCTAGCGCGCTTTGGTGAGACAAATAACATACGTATGGCCTCTGAAATACCTACTCACATGCATAATCCGCTATTCATTGTAATATTGGATTTGTGTAATGTTAAATTATTTACACGTGCTTTGGTTATCTGCGGGTTATAAGACGAAACAAAAATTTTTACCATCATTAAATAAATGAAGACTATACCATTCGCTGAAAAACAAACGGTAATTATACTGGCACCATTTATATTTATAAAAGCAATTTCAATAGATATAAAGCTAATGATTAATAAAATATGAATTAAATTACCTGGCCTTGCCTGCTTTAATGCTTTATTTAGATTTAGGTGACTTACAAGTATAGTATTTTGTTTCTTAAAATTCCTTACTTTCCTGCATATAGTATGTTTCAAAATATTTATATAATATTTAGGGCCACATTGACCGAATATTGGTTTACCAGAAAATGTTGAAACTATTTGACTAACTATACCAAAAGCAGGTATAATTAAAATATAACAATAATTTTGATTAATCGAATAGTTAATAAAAACAAAAAATCTATTCCAATTAATACTCAAGAACTTAGCATCCTTGTTAGAACTTTATCTTAAACAGTAGTCTCATTAAATCTGTCGCTTGCGCAACTATTCTCATTTAATTTGTTCATTGTACCTTTTAATTTAATAATTTTTTCAATTCCATCTTTATTTAAATGATCTTTATTTTGAATTATTATATATGCTTTTCTTCATTTTAAATAGTTAATATGCTTACAAGATAATAAATGGAAGTAATCAAAATAATTAATACAATTTTTAGCTGAACCAAAACTAGTGGACCCAAAGTAATAAATATTAAAAAAATGCTAATCCCTTTAACACTATTAATTTTTAATTTCCATGACCGATCTGAAATATTTACCCACCCCTGCCACTTAGACAAGCTTTAAAGTTATTTTAAGCAAATCTAATATCATAGAAATTAAAAAAATGAATGAGCACACTATACTATTTATCCTCTTCCGTGTATTTATTAAAAACAAGTTCTCTTCTAGTGTTCATTCTAGCTTTTATTTCCTTAATTTTTTCTAATCCCTCCTTAGTCAAATGAGCTTTATTTATCATTTGCTCCACAACTAGGCAAAATTCCCCAAATTCCAGTCTTTTAGAACTTTGAAGAGGATATTTCTTAATAAGTGAAATTATTTTAGTATTTATATCCGCGAATTTAGAAACAACTAAATTAATAGCAAGTTTTTCACCACTATACAGGCTTAAACCACCGCAACCTAAAATTTGTACTAACTTTTGCATTAAATCTATATCTCGCGAATGTTGTGTTAATATAAATCTTACTTTTACTTGAACACCGATTACGTGGGTTTTAGAAGAAGTAATATGAATATTAAAGCAACCCTCCCCATCTGTAAACCCAATTAATCAATTAGGATCGATAGTTAAAGGAACTAGCGTTTTCGGCTTATCAACGGGATACGCATCAGGGAAAGCTTCTAATAAGGTTGTAGATAAACCTCTATTAATAGAATATTTTATTCCCACTATCTTTTTTAGCCCTTCTGAATCAAGATGTTCTTTACTATTTATCATATCTATAATAGATTTAAAAAGTAAAAAGTCAGCACGTTTCTGAGTTAATAACGGGTATTCTAAGAAGTGAGGTATTATTACATTAGTTAAATCAGCTAATGAATTCACAACAAAATAAACCATATTAGTTTTTCTATCTTTTATAATATTACCTACACCGAAAAAGGCTTTTATTCTCACCAATAATTAAGAATCCTTTGGATGTAATCCTATACTATAACTAGGTTTAACAACTCATCCTAAATTATATCTAGAATCTTTGAGAATAGAGATAGTAAATGAAGATTCTCCATCTCCAAATCCTGTTATTCAATAAGGATTTAAAGCTGACGATTGAGGTTGCGATGAAAAATTAGAACTTTGTTTAATCAGTAAACTAGTACTGAATTTTCTGCAACCTTTATTTAAAAAGCAGCTATTTAGTCCACTATAATTACCTTGGTGAGCACTTTGTAGCACAGCGAGGCTTGAAAAACCTAAGAAAGTGTTCGTTCTATTAATAGATAATTTGGAGGCGAAGTTTTTAATTCTCATTTTATCCTTGTCAGTTAAACCATTTTCCATTTGCAATAATACATAAGTCTTTCTCCATCTTAGGAAATCGAGATATTTATGGGATAGTAAATGATAACTATCAAAATATTTAATTATCTTTCTAGCTGAACCATAACTATCAGAATTGTAAGTATAATTATCTAATAAATTTCTATAACCAATATTCCCGCCAAGAAAATTTTTAATTAATAGTAAGAGAACGTCTTTTTTTTGATCTATTTGAAAATTTAATCTAATTTCTACCTTTTTACTCTTGCCTGTTGCACTAGCGAGAGGCTTCGAGCACCGGTTGCGGTTAAGTATTTTAATTTGAAAGCTAGCGTCATCCTTTGTAGTTAGTTTAACTAAATCTTGCCTTTTCGAGGAAATGTCTTTAGATAAATTAACTTGAGTAGTATATTTTACGTAAGTATTCATCCTTAATTTATATAGCATCGAACTATGCATATGAGGTTGTACTAAAGTTCGTAGTAAAGGCATTGATTTTTCTTTGATATAAATAGTATACCCGGGAGAATGTTTACGCATAGTACAGTCTAATCTATACCTAACCATAAGAACATTAATCAATCTAACTGTATCAACTAGAGAATAAGATTCAGTACTGATTGTTAAACCGTGTCGATTTTTATTCCCGTCTCCCATTATTCAATGAGCCAAAGCAATAGGAGTCAAGAGGTTAAAAATATCTACAGGAATTATTTTTATTCCATTAGGGTAATAAATAGAAAGAAGTTCAGTAAAACAAGGTAATGATCTAGTAAAAATCTGTAAAGCATATGTATTAGTTTCTTTTCGCTTAGCAGATATCAAAGTAGGGATAGAGCTAAAATAAGGAGATAAAAGGCTAAATACAAATAAAAAATAAGCCGAATTGGATAAAGATTGTTTAAAGCCTAATCGAGCAGATTTACTAGTTTTTGAAGCAAAAATTAATCACCCATCAGACAAGATTAATCCTGTTATAACACTTTGCTGATAAGCAGGAATACGAATCATATTACTTACTTGTTTTGTATATCGACCTAACCCTACTGAAGAGGATAAAATTTTACCCCATACAACTATCCTAGTTTCTGCTGGTAAAGCTTTAGAAGAAGGTATGAGGGTTCAATCTGGCTGCTCTTGATCTGTTCTAGTTATTAGTTTGATTTGAAAAGTTGCTGAAGCATCGGAAAAACCTGCTAATCAATGATTTTTTAAATCAATGTCCAAATTTAACTTTAAACTAATTGTTTTACCACAGAATTTAGGATGACTTAATATATTGTTAGTAATTTGATTAAACTTATTTTCTGTTCTAATTTTACCATTTATTAAATTAATAACTTTTTCCAAACCTTCTCTAGCAGCTATAATTAAAAGATATGCATTTTTATTTTTAACTTTTTTAACTCTCCCAAAGCCTACTCTTTCCTTTATATAATAAGCTAAAGAAACATCTAATTTATGAAATACAATAACTAGTTGTTGTCGTTTACGACTACTGAAATGACCATCTCCATCTATTAAACCAGCTAAATAATGTCCAAATTGTTCATCATTTAACGGTTTTAAATGTTTAGGGACGTGAACAGATATGGGTTTTACATTTTCTAATTTTACTACTGTTTCGTTGCATAAAGTCTCTGAGGTTCCAAAATTAATAACATTATTAAATTTGTTACCTGCTGATATACTTCATTGTTTTAACTTTGTCACTATGTCATTTAAGATGAAGTATTTAAAACTAATTATTGTAGTAGTCCCAGCATACAGCAACGTTAAGAAGCCTATAATTAATACTTCTGGATGCTTCTCTCAAAAAATTAAGAAAGAAAGGACTATATCTTCAACTTATTCCACTTATTCATGAAATCTCGCCATGCTTTATGATGAATACTTAAAGGTTTAAAAGCTTTTAATTCACGTAAAACATAGTAGTCCTGAATAAGAAATAATCGATGTGATTTATGGCTTCGAATTTTATTTGTTTTAAAATATTTAATAATATTTATTATATCTTCCCGGCTTTGTACTGACCATTGGTAATAACCATTTTTAGCATTATCAAAATAAATGTTTCCCCCTAATACTTCTTTGAAACATTGTACATCTTGCAGATGTTTATTTACTGCTCTAATACTAAGTTGAGGATAATTATTTTTCATACTTAGCGTAATTGTGCCATCACCATCAAAAAAGCCTGCAAACCAACTAGAATATTTATCTAACTTTTTAGGATAAATTACTGAAATACTAAGTTGTTGACATACGCGATGTAATTGTTGAAGCCGTGAAGTGTGTCGAATATAACCGTTAATACAATGAATAAGAGTGACCATGCCTTGTTTATTATGTAGCCTATAACGATAAGCTTTAGCGCCTGATCGCATTTTTATACTACCTCCTAGCTTATTTTGGACAAAACGTAAACAAGGTAAATCTTCCAGTCCCATAGTAATTTCAAGGCTAGTAATGTCCTTTTTACTTACCAGTAGACTTCCATCAGCGTCTATTAGACCGGCTAACCACTCACAAAAAGATTTAGAATAAGAAGCTACGCGTGTAGTCTCTGAGGTTTCTACTAGACTACTAACGTGTCGTTGGTTACCGGCTGATTGTCCACATGTGATATAGATATTTTGACTAGATCGGGATCTATTTCTATTTAATATCCCTGCGTCAGCGTCAGCAACTCCAGGGACAGTCGGTCTCAAGGATGATTGAAAACATTGCAAACCAAAGGGTAGAGATAGACCACTTATGAACATAGTAATCTTATCATTACAATACATATTTATATTGATAGAGTTCCAGCATATAGCGTAGTGCAAATTCATATAAAATGAATCAGGCCAAACTTGACCAAAAAACCCAATTCCTTATTTTATAATTATTTATTCACCCTTAATTATAAAATTCAATAAAATTTATTTTTATTTTTATTGACCTCAAAAAAATGAGAGGAATCCGACTGTACATTAAGCACCATTACAGGCACCCACCAGTGACCCAGTCTGTAGCGGTTTAGTATACAACCGACGGTCTTGTCCTAGGGGGGGATTTAACCGTTAACACTAGCATCGCCGCATAAGTATATTGATTATTATATAATTTATACTTACACATTACCCTCGTCAGGATAATTCATCATAGATTTTAATCTAATTTCTTATACTAGTTTGCTTAGATTATATGATGACGACTAGATAGTAGCACCTTTTTTCAAGACCAACTCTTTATGTTATGAGCCGTCATAGCTCCTTCTGTCCTCTCCCTGCATGGAATAGGGATATGTACTAACGTTTTACCGTCAGAGGGCGTAAACGTAGCCGCTCTGGTACTAACGTACTAACGTACTAACGTACTAACGTACTAACGTACTAACGTACTAACGTACTAACGTACTAACGTACTAAGGCACTAAGGTATGAGAATGGTAAGGTAAAGATATAATAATATTGTCTTATTGATATAAAATATCTTAAAATCATAAATTTTAATTACAATCAGCATCTGCAATATTATCTTATTAAACCTATACTAATTTAACGTTAATATTAAATAAATATAGTCTTAATTAAATTTTCACAAATTCACTACTACCTTCATTTTTTCAATTTTTTTTTAAATCGTTTTCTGTATTCTGAATATTTAAGCCTAAAAATAATATTAATCAAGAAATAGTATTAGTGATATTTTTAATAGTGATTAGAGGTATTGTAGCATTACTTAAACTTCGTTTATAAATATAAACTAGGTATGGGTAGGTATATAAAAAAAGAGTCTATAAAAAAGTTTTTTTTTGAATAAAATTATATTAGTATTAAACAAGATAAGTGTTTTAAAAATAAAAAGCCGACTCGTACGGGGTCGTAATAACTAAGTCATATTAATTTTCCAACCTTAACGGAACCAGGTCCAGCTGTAACAGGTTAGGGCTGGTAACGCTTAATTAATTTAATAAGTGAAGGGATCTAAAGAATCTGCCTAAATAATTAAATCACCGTATCTAACAAAAATCGCAGTTAAATAATTATAATTTATTAAAACTATTAACAGTTTTAGATACAGATATTAATTTGATTCTATTTACGGGATCTAGATGCTCTTTATTAACTATCGAATTATGAATTTGTTTCCATAATAAGTAACTACTTCTTTTTTTAGTCAAAAAAGAAAAATTAAACTTATCAAAATATGTTATAAGTTTATCAGCATCAGAGAGACCACTAATTCTATAATGCCAATTACTTTTATGATAATGTTGATTTACTCTACCTACTCCAAATAAAGATACCAGTTTATCTAATAAAACTATTTTATTATCTTCTCCTTTTTGAGCTAATTCAAAAAGAAAGGAGTAACCATTATTTTTTTTTGAAAAAGAAACATGAAAACAACCTTCAGAATCTGTAAAACCTACTAACCAATTATCTTCTAAAGTAATATCTTTAGTTTTATTAATAAAGTTAATGTTTTCAAATATAGTATTATCTAACCCAAATTCTGTTAATTTTCTAGAGGTTTTTTTTTTTAAATTTTTATTAAATATGGTTAAAAATTCTTCAAAAGAATTTAGTTTTCCTGGTGTCCTTATGTTTCCGTTAAATATTAAAGAAATTAAGTATAATCCTAATATATCTTGTATAATAAAACGAGAAGTAGTTTTACCTTGAGTTAATACTTTACCCATATTTAATTCTGTTTGTATAAACTCTAATACTTGTTTATCCCTACTGTCCTGTGTAATTACAAAATATAAATCACCTCTAGCAGCTTTAATAAAAGACCCATCTCCTTCACTAAACCCTATTAACCATATTAAAAACTCATGGCTAGGTTGTTTATATTTACCATAACACTTAGAGTTTAATTTATAATATTCGTAAAAATCTTGTACAGTGTCACCTATTTCAGTATTTGACTTTAATATTAATTGATTTTTAGGTGAATGTGTATTATTTAGCCTAATGTTTAAATTACTATTTTTATTACAAAACCTCTCTCCCTCTCTCTCAGCCTTACTACTACTGAGCAAGGAACGAGCACAAGCTAAAGGTAAAAAACTTAAATTTAATATTAGTTGAATAGTATCGACAAAAAATATTGTTTGTTGAGGCCCATTATCAAATAAGGCATAAATATTGCTCATTAAGATATTGATTTTAAACAAAAAAAGATGTTGATACAAGATAGGATCCCCACCCCCAGCAGGATCATAAAAACTAGTGTTAAAATTTCTATCAGTTAATAACATGGTAATTGCCAAATTCTTAGATCCCAAGACTCAATGTCTATGCTAATTAGCTCAATTCTTACTAATTTTCTGTTGCTATTTTTTTGTTTTTTTTTCCTTTGTTGTTTGTTTTTGTTTTTTAACACTTTTGTTGTAGTACAACTACTAATAACAGGCAAAAGCAAGAGGTAAGAAAAGTGGGATACTCCTGTATTCACAAAACAGGTTGAGACTGTATCTTACTATCATAATTGAATTTTACTATACTAAATGATCCCACCGAAATACAGTACGATATTGATTCATCTGTGATTTTATTTTACTAATTTCATCTACGTTTTGCCAATGTGTTTCTTTTTCAAAATAAGACAGAATTTTACACCAATCCTTATAATCTAGATATTTGCTACCATACAGTGGATATTTATCTATATAATTGCGCAGGATTTTATTAGTAGTAACACTACTTGTACGTACACGATATTGAGGATGTTTTCGTTCTTCACGAATGAAATTAACTTTAATCTCTAGAAAGGATGCAATCATTTCCATTACACCTAAAGTTGAATAACCATGTCGACTGATACGAGATTGACTAAGTTCAAAACTTAGACCTAGACGTGGATGTTTACTTGTTAAAGAAGTACGTACTTGAAAACTCCCATCTGCTTCAATAAATCCAGCTAGCCAACTATTATTTTGTAATGGAGAAATATCTAAAGGCAATTTTTCTAGAATAAGACCTGGTGATTTAACATTCAGATAATCAATTAGTTTATTCAGTTGATAAAGTTTATGTCCTCGAATTTTTCCATTTATAAGCTGTACAAGAATAACGAGTCCTTGTAAATTATTAATAGTGTAAATGTACACAGCACTCTGTTTCTTTTTACATATTGAACCATGTCCAATATTACGACAAATTAAAGATACTAGTGTAAAATCTTTTACTTGAAACACTATTTGAATACTAGGATAATTAAGTTTACCTTTGCTAGATCGTTCTGTAGAAGGTACAATTATTGTTCCATCTCCTTCAATAAGCCCAGCTAGATAAGAACCCATACATACAAATGGTCGTGTAGAAGAGATTGGTAGTATAGTACTATAGTATTTAATACTATAATCAATAGATAGCCCTGGCGCGCAGTCGTTGAGGTTCCACCAAGACATGAAGTTCATTAGTGTTACCTGCTGATTGTCTACTATTCCATATTTTAAAATAGAACAGAAGATGTTCCAGCATACAGCCAGGTTTAAAGCGGGCACCAATGCACCCGCTAAGACTGGTAACGATAATAATAATAAAATAGCTGTTACAAAAATAGCCCAAACAAATAAAGGTAATTTATGTAAAGACATTCCATTAGTTCTCATATTCAATGTTGTACTGATGACTTTGTACTTAGTTAATTTCTTAACTAAATGGACTATATCATCATCCCTTCTAATTTAGGCTAGAAAAGAAGAGGTGTCTAACGTATAGTCTCTGAGGATCCTACTTTATAATTTATTACTTTGCTTACTAATTAAGCCCTTAAATTATATTTGGTTTCCTGCTGATTGCCCACCTTTGCCTCTGCGAGGTAAAAGGCAAAAGTTTGTAATATCTTTAAAATTATCATTTATCCTCAAAGGCGCTAGACAGTAGGACCTCCTTTGTTAGTTATTTCCCTGCTGCTAAGTTATACAAGAAAAATAAGTAGGGCTAAGCCACTAGTCCTAATGAACACTACTGCTTTCTTTTATAATAGTTATAATAAATTAAAATAAAGCAATAAGCACTAGGTCTGAGTTATCTCTTCACCTTTGCTTGTGACTTTGTACAAAAACATAAAGCACAAAAGGAAAAATAAAGTATAAATAAAAATGATAATTACTTAAAGCTGCTATTACAGGGTGTTCCAGCATATAGTTAGAAATTTTATATTAACCCCACAATATTCTACTATCTATATAAATTACACATATTTAAAATAAAAACCATGATAAGTTTTACCCTTATCAATATATTTTACCAATGTTGTTTGTGTAGCAGGTAAACCTTTATCTCTTAAATAAGAAATACATTTACCAATGCTAAAAAACAATTTAGTAGTATTAGCATCTATTAGTAAAACAGATCTACTTAAACTATTAAGAGGCTTATTTTTATTAAAAATTTTTCTATCTTTTTCCAGTTGTAAAGCTAGATCTAATTTAGAAATATCTTTAACTTTAGCAGTATTTTCCGGAAATCTAGAAAATAAATATTTACCTAAATAAAACGTACCCTTATTTAAATGTTTAGTGAAAGTAAAATGACTAATATTAAGATTAACTATAAAATCTTTTTGTTGAGTTGAATAATAATACAATACGGATTTATCTCTATTATACATATATAAAGGTTTAGCATTAGACCCACTAGGATTATTTGCTACTTTAATAGTATTTAAATTAAAACTTGGATCTAATAAAAAAAATTGTTCTAATACTATCTCAGATCTAAAACTATAATTATTATACAAAGGTATTATTTCTAAAGTAAAATTAAAAAAACTTTCTTTATTTAGTAATGGTAAAAATTTACCCATTGTTTTATATTTATTATTAAGATAGCCTGATAATCTTACAGCTAACTGGGAAGATGAACCAACATATTTTCGGCCTGTAATTTTATGTGTAAAAATGTAAACACCCGGTACTTGAATTTTACTAGAAGGTAAACCTAAATTATCTTTAATAATCTTTTTTGTCGTTGAACCCTCTGTATCTAAATTATTTATAACTATCCTTGGTGAATTAATTAAATTTTGTAATATTTCGTCAGTTATTGTTATATTACAATAGGCTAAAATATCATTAATTATTTTACAATTAACAGGTTTGTTGTTATTAATATGTTCGAGGGCTAACTTATGAGAAAACTGAATTGGACCTTTCCTACATAAAATAGTTTTCCAATTTTCCTGATGGTCGCTTGGCAGGAATTTAGTACCTCCTTTCAACTCCACGGCTTGTAATGGCGAATGATTAGATTTACAGTTATAGCTCATATTTAATATATTGATTTTATCCTTTGCTTTTGTCACTACCCTCTTGGGTGCTTGAGCAGGAAAAAGGGAAAGAGGCCTGAGGAATGGGTTTTTTTTAATAAATAAATTTGTAATAGCCATATAGACTTCATAATCGTATAAATTATTGTTGAAATAAGTTGAATTAATAGCTCCTAATAAAGAGGAAACCCCCGCTAAATGTAGACTAAAAATAGCTAAGTCTACTGAACCCCCTGAATGAGATTGTATTCCTGATAATGGAGGATAACAAAAATTAGTATATCAAAAATAAATTTGAAAACTAAACCGCGCTTTCGCACCGGGATCGGACTATACCTTTATTCTGTAAATAAAACTAACTAAAAAAAATTCGAACTAAGATTTGTTTAAGTTTTTGAAATTCTTATCTAATCTAATTGATCGAATTTTACGCATTTGATCTCGTATCTTTGTTAGATATTCAAACCGCTCATGTACAACATAATTTTTACTTTTTGTAAAGGATCTTGCTCATATCCGATATTCTAAAGATTTCATACCCTTCATAGTACTATAATAATATAAAATTATATCATTTATAGTTTTAGAATTAGTAGAAACAACTGAAAAATAAGTTTTTTTTTTTACAACAATCATACCAAGAATAAACCCTATAGATGTTAATACAATTTTATCTAATTTTTGAGTTATTTCAAATCCATGGGTCATTCGGCCTTTTTCTTTAGTTACTATATAGAAGGAACCCTCAGCCTCGGTAAAACCTATTATTCAAAGTTTTGACATTACAATCATAGCTTCTGTTTTACTAGTAACTAAATTATTTATAATAGATCAAGCAGGTGATATGTATTATTCGGGTCTTATTTTACTCTTAAGTTCAGTTAAAAGTTCGTCCTTTTTTTTCTTAGAAAGTACTGGATTACTACAAATCAAAGCGGCTTGTTTAAAAAGATCATAGTTAAAATATTTACTTGTTAGTAGAGGATACTTATAAAAAATAGGAATAATATGTTGAAGAATAGACTTAATATCTCGAATTCGATATTCGGCCATATTACCAGAAATAGATACTTGACCTACACCTAGCATTTTTTTTACATAATAGAGAACTCTTAAATTATAAGTGCTTTGTGATATTTTAAAATAAAGCCCTCATTTATTTTGTTTACTTTTGCTAAAGTGAAATGTTCCTGCGTCAGCAACTCCATCTGTAAATCCAACGAATCAATAACTTATGTTAATTTTTATTAATTTAGATATATTTTTTTTTCATTTAAATATAAATAAGTAATACAAAAAAAATATTTTTAAGAATAGAACATGCTTAATTTTTAGACACTTTAAATTATTTTTAATAAGGCATAGTTTTATTTAGTTTAAGGAGAATTTTATGTATTTTCTCTACTTTTTTAGGATTTATGTTTATGTTATTATAAAAAAAGGCTTTTTTCCATAATTTAAAATGAAGAGATTTCATACCCTTAAATTTCAAAGCTTTTAATGAAAAAATATAAATTATGTTTTTAATAGATACACAATCTGAATCTGTAGTTTTCAAACAAAAATTTTGATCTTCAATAATAATTTTGCTAGTAATATTTAGTAATCGTTTTATCAAATTTAATAAAAGCTTATCTTTAGAAGTACTAATTTCAAAAACTATATTAAATATAATTTTATCTTTTTGAGTTTTAGAAATAGTTAGAAATTTACCTTTACCTTCAATATATCCTGATAATCAATGCATTGAAAGAGAAGATTTAATTGATTCTATATTACTGTTTTCGCTTAAATATGAAATAGCTGGAGAACTTATTTCATTAGGTCCAAATAAAGATGTATTTAATAAATTTTCTATAGCTTTATTTTTCTGTATTGTAGTTAAATTATTATTTTCTAGAATACATCAAACTTCTTTAAATCTAAGATAAGAAAAATATTTACTAGAGTATAAAAGGTATTTATCAAAAATAGGAAAAATCTGCTCTTTTAAAATATTTCTATCTGTTATTATAAAAAAAGCTAGTTTTTTAGATTCAAGCTTTAAAACTCTTCCATAACCTAAAGTAGTTTTTATATAATAAAGTAATCTTAAGTTATAAATATTTTGTGAAATTTTATATTTTAATATAAAATTACCTTTTATATTTTCAATACAAAAAGAATCATAAAAATCACTATCAGTTATACCCACTAATTTTTGAGCGAAAATGTTTTGAGCCTTAGAGTTTAAACTTTGCCGTTGTAATTTTAAGGTAAATAAGTTATTAGTCCTAGTCCTAGTACTACTATTCAAATTTGAGTTTTCTTCATCCGATAAATTATTTAAATTATAAGAATCCACAGATGTTTCATCTGAAAGAGCAGATAATTTTGGATTATTAGAATTAACAGTTAAATATCTTTTAGAATTCATGCCTAGTTTAATAGAATTAATTTCATCAATTCCCTCTTTAGTTAAATGAAGATTTTTTTTAATTAAGTCTGCTACTCTGCATCAATCATTTAAATCTTTTAATTTTCAACCTATTAGCTGGTATTTAACAAAAAATGGTAATAGTATTTGATGAATATCATAAAATTTATTAATTACCAATCTCGCTATTTTAGAAGTTTCTTCTAATCTACCACAACCTAAATATTTAATCAAACTAATTAATAATTTGCGATCTCTAGAATGTTGAGATAATATAAAAATTAAAGTAAATCCTAATTTATTATTTGCAAGCTTTTTTGTTTTTACATAAAAACAACCTTCTCCTTCTACAAATCCTAAAATTAAAAAAGGATAAAAAGTTTCAGGAGTTTCAACCTGTGGTCTTTCACAAGGAACTAGTTTTGGAAAGTGATTTATTAATAAAGGAGATAATCCTTTATTTAATGATGCTCTAATAGAAATAATTTTTTTAATACCTTCCATAGTTAAATGGTCTTTTTTATCCATCATTAAAACAATTTGTTTAAATAATTCAAAATCAGCTCGTTTTTGAGTCAAAAGTGGATATTTATCAAAATGAGGAATAATAATATTAATTAAATCTTTAATAGAGACAACACTAAAAATAGCAACAGAATTTTTTCCTTTAATATTTTGAATTCTAAAGTTACCTACACCAAAGAAAGATTGTAATTTTTCTAAAATTAAAGCATCTTTGTTATGCAATTCTATTTTAAAAATAGGTTGAATATACCAACCTGTTTTATTTGTAATTCTTTGAACTATAGTAAAAGAAAAAGTAGACTCAGCATCACATATACCTGTAACATATTTTGGATGCAAATTATTTTTATCTAAATAAGATAAGTTATTTTGGTTAGATCATTCTTCAAAAAATTCTTTTGTGTCCTTTTTATAAATACCTGTACTATAGAACGCTCCACGTTTAGTCTCTGATGAACTAAAACTAAGAATTTGCATCTTAATTTTTAATTTTCTTAGATTTACAATAGCTCAGTCGGATTGTCCCCAAGTTATTGAAGTTATTACAGTATATTTCGCTAAATTAATATATACGAGTATTCAATTCCGAATAGAGGATTTCCCCGAATCGAGTGGAGTTTTATAGTATATATAAATTACTAATAGTAATAGTAATATAAACAAGAACAGCTTATCATAAACCGTTCAACCTGTACCAGCACCATTTTCCACTAATGAACTCAATAATAATAATATTAATGAGGGAGGTAATAGTTGGGTCGACTCCCCGCACCGTGATCAACTACTAATTCGAGTTAACTGGCAACGATTAGCCTCCCACCGAACCGTACGTGCAAGTTTCCCCGCATACGGCTCTCCACGAACTTTCTTAAATTTGAAGGGTTTATAAAGTATAGGTTATTTCTTACTTTTTGGTCTCTTCCAGTCCTTGAGAGATAGGCCATCATAAGTACCTTTGTGTATTTTATTGTGGCAGTCTATACAAACAGGGATCTGTTTACGATTTAGTTTAGACATTAACTCATGGAAACCTTTTGACTTGGTATTACATTTCCTGATATGTTTAACATGATGCATCTGAACTTCTTTAGTACTTTCACAAATCCAACAAGGGTCTCAGAAATTGGACTGAGTTCGAAGCTGTCAGTTTAAATATCTTAATGGATCATGATAATCAACTGAAATATTAAACTTTTTAAGCTTAGTATAAGATGTCGGTATCTTAAGTGATACAGCATTCTTTTCTACAGTTCCAAGTTTGGATCCAAACTTTTTGAAGGCTCCTGCTCGGGATCCCAATCGGAATTTACGAGCTAAAGTTTTTGCGCAGGAATGTTTAAGGATATAGTTAATTATTGTATGAAATCTATGATAATTGTCCACGAAAGAGTAATAATTGAGATAACCATTTATTATAGAGTTATATCTGATTATTATTGCTCTGTGTTCGAGAAAAATTCACTTTGTGATTGCATTTGTAATTATCTTTCCTCCAGGTTTGTAATCCTTAAGGAATCCTTCCTTAGCCAAGTTTTCTATGATTTCTTTATATGGCATAAGAAAATTTACCCTAACTTGATTTATTCTAGAGGGAATAGATCTACCATTCATGGTTCGGTATACCATTTTGCTTTCTTTGGCCTTTGGAATATGTATGTCAGCACCCAGAAATCTAGCTTTATCTTCGGTTAGAGAGGTAATTTTGGTTTTTTCAACACTCAATTGAAGTTTCAGGGTATTTTCTAGGAACAGTTTAACGTCTTCTTTGACCTGTTTTGCAAATTCTTTCTTTCCAATTATACCAATCATCCAGTCATCCGCATATCTTACATAACTAATACGATTACCAGTTCTTATTCTAGAAGGAAGAGAGTTTCTTTCTTTTCTCAGAGAACGTATTTCCTTCAAGACTACGGGATCTCGCTTTTCAATATATGTTTCATGTAAAGCGGATAATTTTTTTGAATATGCAACTATCTTCGAGTTAACTTTGGAGATATTCTTTTCTTTACTTGAGTGTTCGTTTGTATACCCATTCATAAAAAGATCAAACTCATGTAGATAAATATTAGATAGGAGCGGTGATAGTACTCCTCCTTGAGGCACACCGAGGTTAGAGTCTATAAATTTATAGTCTTCCACATACCCGGCTCTAGCTAATTTTCAGTAGAGGTCCATAAATTGTTGATCATGTATCTCTTTTTCAAGGAAAGAAGCTAAGAGGGTGTGATGAATATTATAAAAGTATCCTTTAATATCTCCCTCTATAGCATAGTCGTATCCATTTCACTTGGCCACTTGTTTAAGTGCTGAATGGCAACTTCTATAGGGTCTAAACCCGTGGCTTGTGTCAAGGAATATTGGTTCGAAGATTAGGTTTAGGACAAGTTCCATTGCTTTTTGTACAATTTTATCTCTCGGAGAAGGGATACCTAGTGGTCTCAAATTCCCGTTAGGTTTTGGTATGTACAATCTTCGAGTTGGTTTGAATTGAAACTTCTCGGATCTTATATCTTTTGATAACTTAGTAAAGAATTCAGGAGATATTCCATCAAGAGTCTTGTTGTCCGTTCCAGGGGTCAAGTTACCCGGTTTGGATTTTATACTGTGGTAAGCCCCAAATAGGACATCAGGGTTTGACACCAATTTTAGTAAATCGTAATACTTTCCATTTCGCATTTTTAGTCTCGACTTAAGGTCTGAACCGCTTATGTACCCAGTATTTGGGACAGCAGCTACAGATGTAGTCGAGTAGGTTCGCTGCCCCACTTTGTTACTAGGTTGTACTCTTTTCCAGGTAACTAATATTGGGACTCCGTCTCCATAGGAATTGCTCCCCTTAGGAAATCCTGTAGTTGATTCTTTATGGGCATAATACTTTTTAGATCCTGTGCTTTGTTTAATCGTTTGTGATTGTAGTGTAATTATAGTTGCTTCATCAACGCTTTGATCTGACGATAATGACATAATTATATCGTTGTTATTTGGAACGATAGGGTTATCGAAGGCCCCACAAGCATAAATGGAAGAATCATGAAGTACAGTACTTGGCAATAGGTCATAGAGTAGTTTCCGTTCTCAGTCTATCGCTTTAGTGACATGCTCTGGTCCCCTAGTTATTTCAACATTAGGTAAGTCACTTAGTTTACATGGCTCAGCAACAGCCATGATTCTATTGAGTATTAAGCCCGAGTCTGGAGTCACACTCTCATAGCTTAATACCGTAGAATGGCCAATAAATATCCACAACAACGCACACCAAAACGATATATTATTTAAACGTGGAAATCGTAACCCCATTAAAGAAAATTTTTATTAAAAATCCTTAATCTTATACTATATTTTTTTATATCTTATTTTGCAGTTTAAACTTAAACTATAAAGAAATAAAAAGATAATATTTAAAGAAGTAGTTTCCTACCTGGCCGGACTATGTCTTCACCCTAGTGCTTAATAATAAGTACTATTGGGGCTTCGCGTGTAGTCTCTGAAGATCCCTCTTTCATAAACATATTTATTAAAAAAAAATATTTTTCTCTGCTCTAGCCTCGTTTTTATTATTCTTTTTTGTTTAATTATAAAAATAACAAAACCATAAGGCGTAGGCCTTTGGAACAGAGGCAAGAGGGTTTATAAAAGAATTGGTTTCTTGCATATTCTTCCCATGTATATATAAATATTACAACTAATCCAGTCGAAATAACAACTTTGAATTTTTGTTTTAATTTTTATTTAAATTTATCTTGCTAAATCTGCTGTAACTGCTGTAGCTGATGTATATACGGTATCAGCGGCCTAAGCGTTAATTGCGTTAGCTAATAAAAATAAGAAGAAAAAAACGATAAGGAGTTTATATATCTGTTATCTGGAGTAAAACTCCGTTTTCGAGAGATTCCATGCATATAGCGAAGTAATAATTGAAAAATTTACACTTTTCAACGGCATTTCCTTTCTTGGGTTATTAAATTATTCTATTTAAATCTCCTTCCTTTTTACAAAATTCTAAGAAACCCTTTTCTTATTTTTATCTTAAAACTAAGAATAAAAAAAATCGAATCTAAAATTAAAAATTAAAAATTAAAAATTAAAAATTAAAACCATATATTAGCTCAAAGGCAAAATTTGATGGTGAATAGAAAAAGATTAAGGTTAATATAAAAAATAAAAAGCAAGTTCATATGGTACTACTACTATTTCTAGTTGAGAAAAACATAAGCAAGGGAAGCAAATGTTGCTCTTAGCTACAGGCAAGAGATGCAACAGAGGCAAGAGAAAACAAACAAAAAAATAAAATTAGGTTAATTTATTTAAATGAATTCAGTTAAAGTAAACCCTACTGTTATTCATATTACTTTTTAAAGAATCAATTTTTACAATACTTTCATTAGTGTATTGTTTTTTGTCTAAAATTAATCTAGCTGCTTCAGCTCAATCTTTATAGTCTAAATATTTAGAAGAATATAAAGGATAGCACTCAAAATAATCTATAATAATTTTAATAGACTTTTAACTAGAAGCAGTTAAAGAAAAATAAACATTACCAGTAGCTACTTGTTTTCTAAGTAAAAGATTACAATTAAAAAAAAAAGCTATTTTAGTTAAAATATAAAAATAACTTTCATTAGTAATAGGGTCAACCATTCTTTGTTCTATTCTTAATCTACAGGATATTTGTCTTTTTTTAGCCTTGTTTTCTATTTTAGTATGCCTAATACCAAAACTTCCGTCAGCATCCACAAATCCTGCTAATCAACTATTATTAAAATTTGACTCTTTATTTACAGATTTTTTTATTATATTTGAACTATGGTTAACATTTATTCAATCTATTAATTTATGAAGTTGATTAACTTTAGGTGTTCTTAATTCACCGTTGATTAGTCAAATTATTTTTTTTAATCCTTTTACAGGGGAGACAATTAAAACACAGGCATTTTCTTTTGGTTTATATCTTATGTGCCCATATTCTATTATCTCGAGTATTTTTTTAGCTAAAGGTTCATTTTTTAAAGCAAAGGTTATACAAAATCTGGGGTTATGTTTTTTTTTCCAATTAATATTAGGTAACCAAATATGGCCATCACCCTCAAACAATCCTGCTAAATAAGAATTAAAATTTTGATTTTTATATTTACACCCTCTTCCCAGGCCCTCCCCTGTACGGGGAGGGTTATAATTATTACACGAGGTAATTAGCCCGGTTGGGTAAGAAGGGTAAGGACAGACAAGCCCCGCATCCCCCATGGGGTTTTTATGTCCTGTCTCTTTGCCTCTGTTTTACCTTGCGATCCTTGAAGTGCTTGTGTACTAAAACTATCACATAAGCTCACTAAGCACCCCTTGTTTATGAACCGCGACTGCTTTTGATTTTGAGCTAACGGCAATCTTATTTTTTTAGTTTTATTTGTATTTTTATTTTTAAGAGGAAGTAGTTTAGCGATAGAACTTTTGTTTGCATCTAAATCTAAAGATAATTCTATATCTTTATCTATTTTTAAATAGATGCTACCAAGATTTAAATTTGCCATATCTGGACTCCCACAGTGGATTGGTAAAATATAGTTCATATTTTTAAAATCTTTCAAGATTGATTGGACTATATCTTCAGGTTTAAAACCGCGCTACGTGTAGTCTCTGAGGATCCTACAATAATAAATTTATTTTACGCTTTTATTATATGTATAAATAATTATACAACTCTCCCTGACTTAAGTTAAGTAGCCTATTTAACCCCAAAAATGTGGATGCCCCTTAAATTAGAGACTACTACTATGAACCAGAGGTACACGGAGCTAGCATAAATATAGCGTGCTGAAACTATTATTTTGGTTTCCTGCGGATTATCCATTAGCTAATTAGCTTATTACTTTTAATTATTAAGACTTTTGTACGCTTGTTTTATAAAGTTTTCAAAAAGTTCTATAAAAATATTTTAGGAACTTCCCGCATATAGTAGCGTAATAAGATTGACTTCACAGTCAACCACGGCAACTTTTGTCTCTTTTTTCTTTTTCATATTTATGTCTACTTCCATTCCTCCTAGGGGTCAAGAGTGTCCCTAGGGATTGCTTTTTTTGTTTTTTTGTTTTTTTTGCCTTTAAGCAAAGGTACAGTAATGACAGTTTGCTTACTTTTTTATATTTAAGCGTTAGCTTTAACAAATTTAACATACAATTACCTATTAAAATAGGCTCCTACACCAAAGGGTGAATAGGGATGAGTTAAATGCTTAGCCTAAGTGCCAGCAAATTCTTCTTCTTCGAAGGAGTGAGAACAGAGGTTAAATAGCTACCCTAAAATTTTAAATGATCCCAATTATATGTTGTACGTGTACTATTAAAATCAGTTCTAATTTTTGTTGCTTTATCCAAATAAGAAGTTGTTACAGGATTAGAATTTTGTAAATCTAAAATATGAGCTCAATCTTTAAAATCTAAATATTTAGAAGAAAGAAGAGGATATTTTGAAAAATAATCTAAAATTTTTAAGTTACTAATTTTATTTTGACTAATAACCGTAAAACTGTGAAAAATTTTATCTTTAACTGATCTAGATCTACTATGAACAGTTACTCCTAAATACATACCTATTTGAGACATTAAAGGAAAAAAACTTGCTTTATTCCCATCTGAATCTGTAATGTGATAATTTTGTTTAATTTCAAGTCGATAGTATAATTGTACTCTAGTAGAATTCTTATCAGATCTTTGATGAATATTAATAGAAAAATTAGAATCGGCATCTGAAAATCCTGAGAACCAACTATTACTTTCAATTGGTGAGTTATCTATAGGTTTAGCTAACAAAGGATGTATTTGTTTTAAAATATTTAAAGTAGAGGGTTGTGCTTTCGGACTATTAATGTTTTTGTCTATATATAGATTTAACCATTCTATTGCCCTATTTTTTGCTTCACATTTAGGCGTACGCATATATTCATTTATTATAGAAAGAATAGTAAAAATACTAACTATATCTTGAATCTGCCACAAAACATAACCTCTGTCTGGTTTAATAAAAAGGACTCCGCAATTAGTGTAATTTTTTAAAAAAGTAGCTAAAGGAAGATCTGATTTTTTAAATACAACTATAATTTTAGGATTGTAATTTTTGTTAGTAATAGTGGATTTATTGTTACCTTTTTTAATAGCGAATGTTCCATCCCCTTCTATTAAACCGGCTAAATAGGGTCCAATATTACTACTTCCGTCTTTATTTATAGGAGACATCTGGAAGGAGTTATTAATATTACGATTTATTTTTTTAGATAATTGGTATAGCTTATTTGTATTAACTGACCTTATTTGGTTGTATTTAGCGTTATAGCCTACGAAAAAATATAGAATATAGTTAAGAAACACCTTAAACGAAATATAAATGATGTTCCTCCTCTGTTGTGCGCTTGCGCGATTGCCTGTACTTAAATGCAAAAATATTAGGAGTAGACTATTTGCAAGAAAAATATATTGAAAAAAGGAAAAATATAATTTACCAAAACCACCCACTAACCCAGGCATACAAAACCCCTAATCTTTAGAGAAGGGCTGGACTATATCTTTATCCTTAAGCCTAAAGAAGGATATCTTGCGTATAGTCTCTGAGGATCCCTATAGTAATATTGTCTATAATATACTAATAATTACAATTTTTTGTAATAATCGGTTTCCTGCTGATTGTCTAATTTTTAAAGATGTTACTGCTATTTTACTACGAGGTACATTAAAAATGACGGAGTAGGGCTAGTTTTAAAACTCTAAAGATATTCCAGCATACAGCAAGATAAAAATGATAAGTTATCTTACCATCCGGCCATGCGCTAATCTTATACGTTTATTAATGTAATTTTTCATTTCCCTCTATATAGTTTAGTTCGATTAATATATAAGCGAATAGTACCTCTATCTCCTTTAACATAATTAGCAAATTGAGCGATACTATCAAATTCTCTATTTAAAGAAGGATTTGTAAGATTTTCTACATATAATTTCTTACTTGTAGATTGAATACTTTTTTGAGTATATCTTTGCTCTTTAATTAAAGTTTTTAATTCATTTAAACTAATAATAGATTCATATACAAATTCACTTATAGGTTCTAAACTAAACATAAATCTATTTAAGTAAAGAGAACCTTCATATAAACAATTATTTAAAGTACGATGATCTATATTAATATTATCATAAGCAAACTGTTTACTATCAAAAATAAATATCAAAGTTTTAGTGCTAGTATCATAAACATAAAAAACTTGTCCTCTAAGTTTACGTAATTTAATTCTAGCCTCCTCAGACATTGGTAAATGAAAACCTGACCTAGGAGTAGTTTCTATATTAAGTATACTATTTTTAGGTAAAGAATCTATATAATATTTTTCTAAATTAAAAACATCCTCTATAGAAGCATTATCATCTAATATGTATAAAGATAATTTTACATCTTTAAATCCATATTTATTAAAATATCTTAAAACTCTTCTGTCTGCTTTAGATAGAATAGAAGGCATAAAGTAGGTAGTTACTCGACTATATAAATTTATACTACTTCCCACATAATATAAATTTTTATTTAATATTTCAAAAATATAAACACCTTTTTTATTTTTAGCATACTCTGCTATTGATTTTCTATTATCAAAAGGATTATCTATAATATATGAATTTGAATTTAAATTTGAAATTTTAGAATGCGGAGCAGTAGAATAATATCTTACTTTTTTAGAAAAATTAGTACTAACTTTTTGAAACTTTACATTATTAAATTTAAAACGTATAAGATTGGTTTTTTGCAATAAATTGACCATGAAAAAAATCATAATGAAAGCGTGGGCTGTTATTATTACGTTGAATAATTGATGATCTCCTTGTAAAAATTGTACACCAGGTGAAGATAGCTCTAATCTGATTAGTACCGAAAAGGCTGTTCCGATCATACCTGCAAAAACAGCAAAAATTAAATAAAGAGTTCCGATTTCTTTGGCGTTAGTGGAATTAAACCAGTTCATTAAGTACCCTTAATTTATTAACAACAATTAGCATTTACCTCCAAACTACCTTGTCTACCCCCCACTTATGACCTTCG
>Ga0193724_1000003_pt1 | contig 52727 bp, 48 predicted proteins | sample H2a1metaG_FD_146005 | JGI IMG/M metagenome (GOLD analysis project Ga0193724, IMG submission 146005) | Soil microbial communities from a riparian zone of the East river system, Colorado, United States - H2a1 | ecosystem: Environmental > Terrestrial > Soil > Riparian zone | place: USA: East River... | reverse complement strand
GCGACCATCACAACCGCATCCGGCGCAACCGCTTCGACGATTGCCGCGAACGGCACGCTGAAGCTCTCGACCGGCACCGCAGCCGACCTGAACATTACCAGCACCGGTAATGCTCTGTCGGTCCTCGGTCTCACCGGCCCCACTGGCACCGGCACCAGCTTCACCGCTTCCCGCACCGCGGGAGCCGGCGGCATCAACGGCAAGACGTTGACCTTCACCTCCTTCAATGGCGGCACGCCGGTCGCTGTCACCTTCGGCGACGGCACCGGCAGTACGGTCAAGACGCTCGATCAGCTCAACGCCCAACTTCTGGCCAACAACCAAGCGGCGACGATCGACTCGGGCGGCAAGCTGACGATCTCCGCCACCAACGACTACGCTTCCTCGACCCTCGGGTCGGTGGCGGCAGGTGGAGCGATCGGCGGCACCGTTACTTCTTCGATCGCTTTCTCGACGCCTTCGGCGCCGGTGATCGACGGTTCGGCGCAGGCCGTCCGCAGCAACCTGGTGAAGCAGTACAACGACATCCTGGCCCAGATCACCACCACGGCCCAGGATGCTTCGTTCAACGGCATCAACCTGCTTGTAGGCGACCAGCTCAAATTGACGTTCAACGAGACCGGAAAGTCCACGTTGAACATCGTCGGCGTTAGCTTCAATGCGGCCGGTCTTGGCCTCGCCAATCTTGCGAGTGGCACCGACTTCATTGACAACGCGGCTACCAACAAGGTCGTTGCCTACCTGAGCGGCGCCTCTACCTTGCTGCGCACCCAGGCCTCGGCCTTGGGTTCGAACCTGTCGATCGTGCAGATCCGTCAGGACTTCTCCAAGAACCTGATCAACGTGCTGCAGACCGGTTCGTCCAACCTGACGCTGGCCGACACCAACGAGGAAGCGGCGAACAGCCAGGCGCTGTCCACCCGCCAGTCGATCGCGGTGTCCGCGCTGGCTCTGGCCAACACCTCGCAGCAGAGCGTGCTTCAGCTTCTCCGCTGAGTTCGGCTACGAGACATCAGATCAAGGCGGCGCGGGAAACCCCGCCGCTTCCATCGGTCTAACGGTTCCAGCAATGGGATGGCGGCTTTTTGGCCGCGCGTTTGTACTGGCGATATTTCGAAAAGGTCGAGGGTGGTCACGCCCGCGCCGTACCCTAGAACAGGAGACGACCATGCCGTTGCGAGTCGAACTGAAGCCGTTTGAACGGATCATCATTGGCGAAACCGTCATCATCAATTCGGGCACCCGCACCTCGTTCCTGATCGACGGTGAGGCGCCCATTCTTCGCGAGAAGGATACCGTGACGGCGGAGACCGCCAACACGCCAGTGAAACGGCTCTATTTCTGCGTTCAGATGATGTATCTGAAGAACGATATTCCGCGATATCGGGCTTCATATCTTGGTTCCATCAAAGACCTGCGCGAGGCGATTCCCGGTTCCCGCGATTCGATCGACGCCGTCAATGCTCACATTTCGTCCGGTGCGCTATACAAGGCTCTCAAGGAAATCCGGAAGTTGATGAAGCGCGAGGAAGGGCCGCAGGCAGTGAATGCCTGACGCGGTTCAAGTCTGCCGGCACCTCGCACGCCAGGCCTGTCTGACACGTCCTGTCTGAATGTTCGTGCTGGGCAAACGGTCGAGATGCGGGCGGATCCGCATCGCGCGGAACAGAGCTCACCGATCGACATCGACCGCGACCTCCCAATCGCCCTCGCCGCTCGCCGCTGACGAGCTCTGGACCAATCCGTAAAATCGACAAGGCGTGAACGAGTCGTCGGCGAGGCATGTCAGGCGTGGTGTTGCGCGCGGCCGGCCTCCAACTTGCTCGCACCCTGCCGCGCTTGCTGCATCCGTATTTGCACGGAGGAGAAAATTAACGTCGTTGTCAAAGCGCAAAGGTTATTAATTGCAAACAGGAATGCCCGCTCAACTATCTCCAGAACAGTTGACGGCCGACCGCAACACCAATGCTTGGAAGGCGTACTCTGATGGACGATCTTTTGCGGGAATTCCTGACGGAGACCAACGAGAGCCTGGATACGGTCGATAACCAGCTGGTACGGTTCGAGCAGGATCCGAATAACGCGAAGATTCTCGATAACATCTTTCGCCTGGTCCACACCATCAAGGGCACTTGCGGCTTTCTTGGGCTGCCGCGCCTGGAAGCGCTGGCTCATGCCGGCGAGACCCTGATGGGCAAATTTCGCGATGGAATGCCTGTCACCGCCGATGCGGTCACGCTGATCCTGAGCAGCATCGACCGCATCAAGGAAATTCTCGGAGGGCTTGAGGCCACCGAAACAGAACCGGAAGGCACCGATCAGGATCTGATCGATCCATTGGTCCAACTGAGCATGCAATCTTTCACGACAGCCCCCGAACCTGTTGCCGTCAAGGAGGAGGTGTTGTCCCCCCCGCAGACACTCGAACGCGAACTGCGTCCCGGCGAAGTGTCGCTGGATGAGCTGGAGCGCGCGTTCCGCGAGACCGCAACCGAGGTCGCTCCGCCGCTTGCGCCGGCACCTCGGCCCGCACCCGCGCAGGACACCGCGCCGGTCGTTGCCGCTTTGAAAAAGCCGGCGGCAGCCAAATCGGTCGTTGAGGTCGAAGTGCTGGAAGCCGACAAAATCGCCAACCAGTCGATCCGCGTCAATGTGGACACGCTGGAACATCTGATGACGATGGTGTCGGAACTGGTTCTGACGCGCAATCAGCTGCTGGAGATCTCCCGGCGCAACGACGATACCGAGTTCAAGGTGCCGCTGCAGCGGCTGTCGAATGTCACCGCCGAGTTGCAGGAAGGCGTCATGAAGACGCGGATGCAGCCGATCGGCAATGCCTGGCAGAAGCTGCCCAGGATCGTGCGCGACCTGGCCGGCGAACTCCACAAGCAGATCGAACTGGAGATGCACGGCGCCGACACCGAACTCGACCGCCAGGTGCTCGACCTGATCAAGGATCCCTTGACCCACATGGTGCGCAACTCCGCCGATCACGGGCTGGAGACGCCGTCCGAGCGCGCCGCTGCCGGCAAGCCGGAGCAGGGCACCATTCGCCTCTCGGCCTATCATGAAGGCGGCCACATCCTGATCTGCATCGCCGACAACGGCCGCGGGCTCAACACCGAGCGGATCAAGGCCAAGGCGGTCGCCAGCGGTCTGGTCAGCGAGGCCGACCTCGAGAAAATGACCGAGGCGCAGATCCACAAGTTCATCTTCGCGCCGGGCTTCTCGACCGCGGCCTCCGTCACCAGCGTGTCCGGCCGCGGTGTCGGCATGGACGTGGTGCGCACCAATATCGACCAGATCGGCGGCACCATCGACATCAAGTCGGTGGCCGGCGAGGGCTCCAGCGTCACCATCAAGATCCCGCTGACGCTGGCCATCGTCTCGGCGCTGATCGTGGAAGCCGCCGGCGACCGCTTTGCGATCCCGCAGCTGGCGGTGGTCGAACTGGTGCGCGCGCGCGCCAATTCCGAGCACCGGATCGAACGGATCAAGGACACCGCGGTATTGCGGCTGCGCAACAAGCTGCTGCCGCTGATGCACCTGAAGAAACTGCTCAAGATCGACGACGGCTCCTCCTCCGATCCGGAAAACGGCTTCATCGTGGTGACCCAGGTCGGCAACCAGACCTTCGGCATCGTGGTCGACGGCGTGTTCCACACCGAGGAAATCGTGGTCAAGCCGATGTCGACCAAGCTGCGGCACATCGACATGTTCTCCGGCAACACCATCCTGGGCGATGGCGCCGTGATCATGATCATCGATCCCAACGGCATTGCCAAAGCGCTCGGTGCCGCCGGCGCCGCATCCCACGAAATCGCCGACGAGAATGCCGCGATGCGCGCCAGTGCCGCCGAGCAGTTGACCTCGCTTCTGGTGTTCCGCGCCGGCACCTCGCAGCCCAAGGCGGTGCCGCTTGGCCTGGTGACCCGGCTGGAAGAAATCGCCGCCGACAAGATCGAACTCTCCAACGGCCGCTACATGGTGCAATACCGCGATCAGTTGATGCCGCTGGTGCAGATGGATGGCGTCAGCGTCCAGACCTCGGGCGCCCAGCCGATCCTGGTGTTCGCCGATGACGGCCGATCGATGGGCCTGGTGGTCGATGAGATCATCGACATCGTCGAGGAACGGCTGCACATCGAGGTCGCGGGCAGCGCGGATGGCATTCTCGGCTCCGCCGTGATCAAGGGCCAGGCCACCGAAGTGATCGACGTCGGCCACTTCCTGCCGATGGCGTTCGCCGACTGGTTCAGCCGCAAGGAAATGCGCCCCTCGGCGGGCGCGCAATCGGTGCTGCTGGTCGACGACTCCGCGTTCTTCCGCAACATGCTGGCGCCGGTTCTGAAGGCGGCGGGCTACCGGGTTCGGGTTGCCCCCAATGCGCAGGAAGGCCTGCTGGCGCTGCGTTCGGGTCAGAGCTTCGACGTGGTGCTGACCGACATCGAAATGCCGGACATGAACGGGTTCGAATTCGCCGAGACGATCCGGGCCGATCAGCACCTGAGCACGATGCCGATCATCGCGCTGTCCTCGATGGTGTCGCCGGCGGCGATCGAGCGCGGCCGGCTCGCCGGCTTCCACGATTACGTCGCCAAGTTCGACCGCCCCGGCCTGATCGCGGCGCTGAAGGAACAGACCACCGAGATCAAGCGGGCGGCATAAACAAGTTTAGCCGGGCGGCATGAAGGAAGACCGTATGACCACGATGACCAGCAAGACCGAAACTACCGAAGGCGCGGTTTCCGAATTCGTCACCGCCGTGATCGGCGGGCAGCTGTTCGGGCTGCCGATTTCGCGGGTGCAGGACGTGTTCATGCCGGAGCGGCTGACCCGGGTGCCGCTGTCGTCGGGCGAGATCGCCGGCGTGCTCAATCTGCGCGGCCGCATCGTCACCGTGGTCGACATGCGCGCCCGTCTCGGCCTGCCGAAAAACGACGACGGCCGGCCGCCGATGGCGGTGGGTGTCGATCTGCGCGGCGAATCCTACGGCCTTTTGATCGATCAGATCGGCGAAGTACTCAAGCTCGCCGATGACGGCCGCGAGGAAAATCCCGTCAACCTCGATCCCCGCATGGCCAAGCTCGCCGGCGGCGTGCATCGCCTCGACGGCCAACTCATGGTCGTGCTCGATGTCGATCGCGTTCTCGAAATCGTGCCTGACATGATGGCGGCATAAAATTGGTAACAGGCACAGCGTAAGCTGCAATGCAAACGTCCCCTCGGGGATCCGAACAAGCAGAGGCTAAAATGAGAACATGTCTGGTGGTCGATGACTCAAGCGTCATCCGAAAGGTGGCAAGACGTATCCTGGAAGGGCTGGATTTCCAGATCATCGAAGCCGAGGACGGCGAGAAGGCGCTTGAGATCTGCAAGCGCGGATTGCCCGAGGCGATCCTGCTCGACTGGAACATGCCCGTGATGGACGGTTACGAATTCCTTGGCAATCTGCGCCGCATGCCCGGCGGAGACCAGCCCAAGGTGGTGTTCTGCACCACTGAAAACGACGTCGCGCACATCGCGCGCGCGCTTCATGCTGGCGCCAACGAATACATCATGAAGCCCTTCGACAAGGACATCGTCACGGCGAAGTTCCAGGAAGTCGGCCTTCTCTGATTTTTTCGATCCGGCGGCTGAACGGCCCTCGGCGTATCGCTTCAATAATGCCGCTTTTTGCCGAATCGGGTGAATAATGACTGTTGCGTTGACTAGCTCGCCACCCCCGACTTCGATACGGCAAGAGCCGTTGCGGGTGATGGTGGTCGACGACTCTGCCGTCATCAGAGGGCTGATCTCCCGCTGGGTCTCAACCGAACCGGACATGGTCGTCGCGGCGTCGCTGCGCACGGGGCTCGACGCCGTCAATCAGATTGAGCGGGTCAATCCCGATGTTGCCGTGCTCGATATCGAAATGCCGGAGCTCGATGGCATTTCCGCGCTGCCCTTGTTGCTGGCCAAGAAGCGCAACCTCATCATCATCATGGCTTCGACCCTGACTCGTCGCAACGCGGAGATCAGCTTCAAGGCGCTGTCGCTGGGCGCGTCAGACTATATTCCGAAGCCAGAGAGCACCCGCGAACCTGCCGCGGCTGAAACCTTTCGCCACGATCTCATTCAGAAAATTCGCCATCTCGGCGCCAAGGTTCGCCGCGCAGCTCCGGCTTCACCGTGTCCTCCTTTGGCGCCTGTGCCGGGCCGGCCGCGTGATCCATCGCCTCGGCCGGCGCTGGTTCCGGTTGCACACCCACCGCTTGTACGCCGCGCGTTCGGTACGCAGGCGCCGCGCGTGCTTTTGATCGGCTCATCGACAGGCGGTCCGCAGGCGCTGATGGCGCTGGTCACCGAGCTCGGAGCGGTAATCGATCGTTTCCCCGTGCTTATCACCCAACATATGCCGCCCACATTCACGACGATTCTTGCAGAGCATCTGGCGCGCTCAAGCCATCGGCCGGCGCGCGAAGCCATTGATGGGGAGATCGTCAAGGCAGGCCAGATCTATCTCGCGCCGGGGGGCCGTCATATGCGCGTCGCGCGGCATGGCACCGATGTCGTGATCGCCCTCGACGATGGGCCGCCGGTCAATTTCTGCAAACCCGCCGTCGACCCGTTGTTTACCTCCGCGATCGATGTTTGGCAGGGCGGCGTTCTCGCCGTCGTGCTGACCGGCATGGGCTCGGACGGAATGCGCGGCGGCAAGGAGATTGTCGCGGCCGGTGGCAACGTGATCGCCCAGGACGAAGCTTCGAGCGTGGTTTGGGGAATGCCGGGCGCAGCCGCGAATGCCGGCATTTGCGCCGCCATTCTGCCGCTCAATCAGATCGCGTCGAAGTTGGTTCGGGTGTTTTCGGGAGATCGTTCGTGACGCCGCTGGACTATGAGTTTTTGCGTAAGCTTCTGAAAGAGCGCTCCGGATTAGACCTGTCTTCCGACAAGCAATATCTGGTCGAAAGCCGATTGATTCCGCTGGCGCGAAGGGTTGGCCTGGCCGGAATCGCCGAACTCGTTGCGAAAATGAAGACTGGGTCCGAGGCGCTGACGGCGGAGGTGGCCGAGGCAATGACCACCAACGAAACCTTCTTTTTTCGCGACAAGATTCCGTTCGATCATCTGCGCGAGGCGGTACTGCCCGAGCTGATGCGGGCGCGCGCCAACCGCCGCTCCCTGCGCATCTGGTGCGCGGCTTCCTCCACCGGGCAGGAGCCGTATTCGATCGCGATGTGCCTGAAGGAATTTGCTTCGGTGCTGGCGGGGTGGCGGGTTGAAATCGTTGCGACCGACCTGTCGCAAGCTGTCCTTGAAAAATCCAGAGCTGGAATCTTCAGCCAGTTCGAGGTCCAGCGCGGATTGCCGATTCAGATGCTGGTCAAGCATTTCACGCAAATCGGCGAGCTGTGGCAGCTCAATGCCGATATCCGCGCCATGGTTCAGCACCGGCAACTGAATCTGCTGCAGGACTTTTCTCATCTTGGAACGTTCGACGTGATCTTCTGCCGCAACGTCCTGATTTATTTCGACCAGGACACCAAGGTCGGCATCTTCGATCGCCTTGCCAGGATGATCGAGCCCGATGTCGTCCTGGCGCTGGGCGCGGCTGAATCCGTCGTCGGAATATCCGATGCCTTCAAGCCCTATCCGGAGCGGCGCGGGCTCTACCGTCCGAACCCGGTCCGGACGGCCCGCGCAGGCTTCATCGCGATGATGCCGCCCGCGTTGAAGGTGGTCGCTTCGGCGGCGCGCTAGAGCGGCTCGCGAGGCTGTGAATATATCTCTGACCTCATCCTGAGGAGCTTGCCAAGCAAGCGTCTCGAAGGATGGACGCAAAGCGCGGACGCGCGGCCATCCTTCGAGACGCGCCAAAGGCGCGCTCCTCCAGCGATAACGGCGAAGCCGTTACGCGGGGATGAGGTCCGCGTTATATTCACAACCTCTCGCGCAGGGGCCTAGAGGATCGCGTGCGGCAGGAACCGCGACGTATTGCCGGTAATTGGATTTTCGTCCTCACGGATCGATAGCCCGCAAGGCGTGTGATCGATCAGCCAGCTGCCAAGCACCGGGTATTGGCCGGAAAAGTTCGGCAGCGGCGCCAAGGCCTGGCGAATAAAACCTTCGGCGCCATACGGCCCCTCCTGTTCGACAACGGTAACGCCGCCGCTGACCAGCGCTACATTGGCCCCTTCGCGGGAATAGAGCGGCTTGCGCACGAAGGAGGCGCCGAGCTGCGCTGCGTTCGGATCGTCCTCGAAAAACGCCGGCAGCAGATTGGGATGACCAGGAAACATCTCCCATAGCAACGGAAGAATGCCTTTGTTGGAGAGGATGGCTTTCCACGGCGGCTCGATCCAGCGCGTCGGCGCATCGGCGAGTCTCGCGCCGAACGCGTCGTGAAACATCCATTCCCAGGGGTATAGTTTGAACATAAGCTCGATGGGACGATCGTCCAGATCGACGAAGCTGCCGTCGTCGCGCAACCCGATGTCCTCGATATCGATCAATGTGGTCGCAAGACCGGCCTGCCGCGCGGTGTCCTCGAGATAGGCCAGCGTGGCGGCATCCTCGGTCTCTTCGGTCGTTCCGGCGAGATGAACGTGGCTTCCGGCGCTGACTTTTTTCCACGCGTCGATCAGGCGCTCATGGATCGAATTGAACTGGTCGGCATGTCCGGGAATGATCTGCCGCTCGATCGCCTGCTCGAGCCAGGTCCATTGAAACACCGCCGCCTCGAAAATCGAGGTCGGAGTATCCGCGTTATATTCCAGCAGTTTGGCAGGGCCGCGTCCGTCATAGCTGAGGTCGAGCCGGCCGTAGAGACTGCTCTCGTCGTGGTGCCAGCTCGCGGCGATCAGTGGCCAGAATGCTTCCGGTATCTTCAATCGGCGCAAATAATTCTCATCGTCGACGGCGTGGCTGACGAGTTCGAGGCACATGGCGTCGATCTCACCCGATGGCGCCTCGATCCGATGTTCGATCTCCTCCAGCGAGAACGCATAATAGGCGCGCTCGTCCCAATAACGCTCGCCATCGATGGTGTGGAAATCAAACCCGGTTTCTTCGGCGGTCGTGCGCCAGTCGCTCCGTTCAGGGCAAATAATGCGCTGCATGGAATGATGGTAGAGCATGATCCCGAAAAGTGGAAATCGATTTCCCGTAAGGCAAGCGCGAGGCGTTTTGCCCGGAGATCGTGCTCGAACAAGAAGATGAACGTGTCTGAACAGGCGGCGCTGGATCAGGCGTTAGCCTCCGCCATGCCCGTGACCATGGCCATGGCCGTGACCATGGAATCGATGCGGTGCACCGCCGAAGCCGCCATATGTCGCGGGGCAACTCTGAACGAGGCGTCCATCCGGGTCGCGCGTTCGATATGGCACGCGTCCGGGACCGCAATCGATACGCGGCACAAAGCCCATTGAAACCGCGCCGACCGTCGCGGTACCCATCATGGTCAAGATGACGCGGCGGGAACGTGTCATGTGATCACCTACGCTCACACACTCAAAGAGCCTCGGCCAAGCCTCAGCATTAAAGCCTTTGGCATTCGAGGCTCGGCATTGAGGCAGAGTTGCGATCGGCGGGCAAGCCGAAGCCAGCCGTTTCACAGGATCGTGCGGGACGCGGGCCGGGTGGTTTCGTCGTCAGCCGCCGCCGGAAAAATGCGACGTGAACGCATGCGCAAACGAGCCGAATCCGCCGCGCGTCACGCCGCCTGCGCCGGAGTCGGACGATGTGCCTGACGAGGAATGGCTCGATGAATCGCCGCTGAAGAAGTTGCTGCGCGACGACGATCCGCCCGATGAGCCGTGGCTGCTGCTGGATGAGGATCCGCGGGGAGGGCATTCGGCTCCGGTTTGCAGTCCCGACGGCGCCGCCATCCCCGGCCGGTTCGGTTCGCAGTTCTCGCCTGGCATCAGCGCATAGGCGCCACCGCCAATGGCAAACGTGCCCATCAGAAGCAGTGCCACATGGTTGGAGCGCTTTACCGGCGCGGATGATTGGATCGCAACCGGCCTTCGCGTCCCGAACTCCCTGTCTGGTTTCACTGCCATGATCAATAGATCATCGAGGCGGCGTTGAGCGCGCCGGCGGCGAGCGAGGCAAGCCCGAGCCAGATCGCGGCTGCGAGTTCCCCGGCCGCGATCCGCGCCGACAGGTTCGGCACCGGGATTTTGACGATAAAATAGACGGCGATCTGGACGACAAGCGCGATCGCGCTCCAGATCAGGCAATCTACGACATTCGCGGAGTGGGCGATCGCGCTGACCACCGGCAGCACGAAACCGAGCAGGCTGAGGCCGAGCGCGACCGCTGCCGAAGGCACGTTGTCGCGGATCAGCTGGAACTCATCGTGCGGGGTGACCCGGGTATAGACGAAGAGGTAGGCGACCACGGCGACAAGGGCCGTACAGAAGTAGACCAAAAAGGCCGGAAGCCCGGCCAGTGATTGCAGGATCATTCAGGGCCCCAGAATCGTCGAAGCGCACGATTGCACGATCCATATATGTGAATCGTCGAAGTCAATCACGCATCTTTTACTGACGAATGACGCCGCTCGGGCTAGTCCGGTCGAACAGCATAAATAAGCCGTCGATTGTTGGCTAAAAGCTTCTTGTGCACCGATGCAAACAGGTCGGGATGCTTGATGACAGATCCTCTATGGACACGGCGCCAGGCCGTTGGCCGCTGGATGGCCGCAACGTCGTTCGGTATCACCGCTTCGGTGTTCTGGACGCCTGATCCAATACAGGCGCAATTGCTGCCGGAAACGCCATCGTGCGGCGGCAACCACGCGCCCACGATCTCGCAAACGGAGGGGCCATACTACACGCCGCGCACGCCGGAAAAGCGCAACTTCCGGCCTGATGCGCAAGGCGAGGCCATCGCATTGATGGGCTTTGTCACAGACAGGCGCTGCCAGCCTGTCGCCAACGCGACGGTCGACCTGTGGCACGCCGATGCGCAGGGCGTTTATGACAACAGCGGCTATAAACTGCGCGGATATCAGGCCACGGACGCGCAAGGACGATATGTTTTCGAGACGATCGTGCCGGGTATGTATCCCGGACGCACACGGCATTTCCACGTCAAGGTAGCGGTACCGGGTCAGCGCGTTCTGACCACGCAGCTCTATTTCCCGGATGATGCGCGCGCCAACAGCGCCGACGGCATATTTGACCGCCGCTTGCTGATGCGCATCGACAAGGCGTCGGACGGCAAGATTGGCCGCTATGATTTCGTCGTGAAACTCGCCTGAGAATCCACAAACAAAAACCCCGCCATTTGCGGCGGGGTCCAGTCGGGGAGGAGAGAGCCTGACGGGCTCGGGTAGACTCGGTGATCAGGCGGGAATCCGCTCTTCGACCTCGTGCGGCTCGCGCAGCACATAGCCGCGGCCCCACACGGTTTCGATGAAGTTGCGGCCTTCGGAGGCGTTGGCGAGCTTCTTGCGCAGCTTGCAGATGAAGACGTCGATGATCTTCAGTTCGGGCTCATCCATGCCGCCGTAGAGATGGTTGAGGAACATTTCCTTGGTCAGGGTGGTACCCTTGCGGAGCGAGAGCAGCTCCAGCATCTGGTATTCCTTGCCGGTCAGATGGACGCGCTGACCGCCGACCTCGACGGTCTTGGTGTCGAGATTGACCACGAGATCGCCGGTTTGGATCACCGACTGGGCGTGGCCCTTGGAACGGCGCACGATGGCATGGATACGGGCGACCAGTTCGTCCTTGTGGAAGGGCTTGGTCATGTAATCGTCGGCGCCGACGCCGAGACCCTTGACCTTGTCCTCGATACCGGCGAGGCCGGAGAGGATCAGAATCGGTGTCTTGATCTTGGACACCCGAAGCTGCTTGAGCACGTCGTAACCGGACATGTCGGGCAAATTCAGGTCGAGGAGGATAATGTCGTAATCGTAAAGTTTTCCGAGATCGACGCCCTCCTCTCCGAGGTCCGTCGTATAGACGTTGAAACTCTCGGATTTGAGCATCAGTTCGATCGACTGCGCGACGGCGCTGTCATCTTCTATCAGCAATACGCGCATGCCAGTCCCCTCTAGTCGCCGCTCCGGGCGTCAGGTCGGCCGCACTACTTTGCGGCACTCAAAACGCCTTTGAACAACTGATGATTCGGATCCTGACAACATATGGTTAACAAAATCTGTTTCCAGTCCGCAAGCTCTTTCAGTGCAATTTTTAACGAATCGCCCTAAGATGTTGCGTAGAAGCAGCTTTTCGTTTCCAGTCTCGTTCAGGTTCCACATTAAGAGTCGGGTCTAGTCGACTCTCATGACTCGCCCTTCATATTGATGGTCGAGCGCGTTCAGTCACACCAAAGACAGTGACGTAATGATTAACGATGCGGGTAAACACGAGGTTAAGGAATGGCCCTAACGCGTGGAAACTTAAGGTTTTCGCAATGAAGGCACTCGCCGAACAGATCACCGACATTGATGGCGTCAATATATATGGCCGCGTCGTCGGCGTGCGCGGCCTGATGGTCGAGATCGCAGGCCCCATTCACGCGATGTCGGTGGGTGCCCGCATCGTAATCGAGACCAGCGGCAATAGATTCATCCCATCGGAGGTCATCGGCTTCACCGGGAACAATGCCGTGGTGATGCCGTTCGCCGGCCTCGAGGGTGTCAGGCGCGGCTGCCGTGCGGTCATCGCCAACGCGGCGAGTCAGGTGCGGCCGTCGCCATTATGGCTGGGTCGAGTCATCAATGCGATGGGCGAGCCGATCGACGGCAAGGGGCCGTTGCCGCAAGGCGCCTCGCCGATGCCCTACCGCAACTCACCGCCGCCGGCACATTCGCGCAGACGGGTCGGTCCGCCGCTCGATCTCGGCGTGCGCGCCCTTAATACCTTTCTGACCTGTTGCCGCGGCCAGCGGCTCGGCATCTTTGCCGGTTCCGGCGTCGGCAAGTCGGTGCTGTTGTCGATGCTGGCGCGCAATGTGGACGCGGATATCACGGTCATCGGCCTCGTCGGCGAACGGGGACGTGAGGTGCAGGAATTTCTGCAGGACGACCTCGGGGACGAGGGGCTGGCGCGGTCGGTGGTGGTGGTGGCCACCTCGGACGAGCCCGCCCTGATGCGGCGGCAGGCGGCTTATTTGACGTTGGCGATCGCCGAATTCTTCCGCGATGAAGACAAGGATGTGCTGTGCCTGATGGATTCGGTTACCCGTTTCGCGATGGCCCAGCGTGAAATCGGGCTGTCGGCAGGCGAGCCGCCGACCGCCAAGGGCTACACGCCGACCGTGTTCACCGAACTGCCGAAGCTGCTGGAGCGGGCCGGTCCGGGGGTAGGGGTCGGCACCATTTCCGGCATCTTTACGGTGCTGGTGGATGGCGACGACCATAACGAGCCGATCGCGGACGCGGTCAGAGGCATTCTGGACGGCCATATCGTGATGCAGCGATCGATCGCCGAGCGCGGTCGTTTTCCCGCGATTAACATTCTCAGGTCGGTTTCCCGCACCATGCCGAAATCGGCCGATCCGGTCTATCTGCCGACCATCACCCGGGCGCGACAGGTCATGGCAACTTATGCCGATATGGAGGAACTGATCCGGCTGGGGGCCTATCGCGCGGGTTCCAGCGCCGAGGTGGATGAGGCAATCCGGCTCCACGAACCGCTGGAGGGCTTTCTGCGCCAGGCCAAGGACGAAGTGGCCGGTCTGAACGACGGTTACCGGCAACTTGAGCGGATCCTCGGCAGTTTGGAAACGGAACGCTAACTTTGTCAGGCCATCATCCCGGCTGCATAGTTAGTGATGCCCGTAGCGCCCCTGGGGGATGCCGGGCATGTGTCCCGCGTTCAAATCGGGACTTCTGGGGAGTATGAGTCGATGAAGTCACGCGAAACGCTGATCCGTCTGAAGAAGTTTCAGGTCGATGAAAAGCGCCGAAGGGTTGCCCAGATTGAAGGCATGATCGCCGATTTCCAGCGCATGTCGGTCGATCTGGAGCGCGAAATCCATACTGAGCAGGAGCGCGCCGGGATCAACGATCCCACGCACTTCGCCTATCCGACCTATGCCAAGGCCGCAATCCAGCGCCGGGAAAATTTGACCCGCTCCGCCGATGAATTGCGGATTCAGCTTGAGGATGCCAAGAGCCTGTTGGGCGAAGCGTTCGAGGAGCTCAAGAAAGTCGAGCTGCTGGACGAGCGCGACCAGGCCCGCGAGCGGGCTGAAGAAAACGCCCGGGAACAGGCCGATCTCGACAGTATCGGCCTGATGCGCGCCCGCCTCGGGGCCATCGCCTGAGGATTTGCGCTTCATCTGCAGCAGCATCAACGAAAACCCGGGCCGTGAGGTCCGGGTTTTCGTTTGAATGTCCACAGGCCGGCCATCCCCGGCTTGGTGCACCGGTTTGACACAGGCTATGATGTGGCATGCTAGAGCTGCCGCCCAAGCAGGTGCGTACAGGATGTCTATAAGGGTTCAAACGAAAGCACGCACGCTCCATGAGAAATAGCCGCACCCACAGTGTAACCCTCGGGCCTCTAGAGGCCAGCCTTCAACGGCGCCTGCAATCAGGCGATTACGATAATGCGAGCGAAGTGCTGCGCACAGCACTGCGAGCGCTCGACCGCGAAGAGGCGGCGCTTGATGAAATCCTGCGCGCAAAGGTTCTGGCCTCGATGGCGGACAAAAAGCCAAGTATCCCGGCCGAGGCCGTGTTCAAGCGCTTGGAGGCGCGGCATTCCCGCAAGGTGAAAGCCACCCGGCGTGGCGCATAAGGTCGTATTCCGCGCCGCCGCCGCCGCCGACCTGACAGCGCTGTATGACTACATTGCCAGCCATAGCAGCCCAGAAATCGCAATCGGCTACGTCCGGCGTATTCAGGAGGCGTGCCTGGGGCTGGCAACCTTCCCCGAGCGGGCCATCGCCGCGACGATATTTTGCCGGGGCTGCGCGTGGTCGGTTTTGAGCGCTCGCTGATGGGCAGGCATAGGGTCAGCACGCCAGCGCGGCGAATGGCGGGCTCGTCAAGCTGGTCGAGCCGCGCCCAATGGCCGTGCTCCCCGCCGTCGGCGTCGAGGCACGCGAAATAGACGGTCAGGTGAAACGGCCGGGCCGTGAGGTCCGGGTTTTCGTTTGAATGTCGACAGGCCGGCCATCCCCGACTTGGTGCACCGGTTTGACACAGGCTATGATGCGGCATGCTAGAGCTGCCGCCCAAGCAGTGCGTACAGGATGTTTCGATGACCCAGTCTGATAGCGCGGCAAGCGCCGAACCCCGCGAATTGGTGCGCTTGTCGACCGACGCATTGCGCGAATTTCGGGATCGCGAGCGGGCCCGCTACGCAGCGATCAAGGCGCGCGCCACGCCGTTCAATCTGGCGCGCGGCAAGCCCGCGACCGAGCAGGTTGGGCTTGCCAACCAATTGCTGACGGCAGTCGCCACACCGGAGCAGTGCTGGACCGAAGACGGCAACGATTGCCGGAACTATTACGGTAGCCCGCAAGGACTGATCGAAGTCCGCCGGCTGTTCGCGCCAATGCTCGGCGCGCCGCCCGAACTGGTACTGGTCGCCAACAATTCGAGTCTGGCGCTGATGCACGACGCGGTGGTCTATGCCCTGCTGACCGGGACGCGCGATGGCGCCGCGCCATGGCGTGACCAGCACCGCCCGATCAGGTTTCTGTGTCCCTCGCCTGGTTACGACCGCCATTTCCAGATCTGCGAGCAATACGGGATCGAGATGATCGCGGTGCCGCTGACCGGGGCCGGCCCTGACATGGATGAGGTCGAGCGATTGGCCGCTGACCCGGCGGTCAAGGGCATGTGGTGCGTTCCTAAATACAGCAACCCGACCGGGGAAACCTATTCGTCCGAGGCGGTCGCGAGGCTAGCGCGGATGGGCGCTGCCGGCGACTTCCGGCTGTTCTGGGATAATGCCTATGCGGTTCATGACCTGACCGGCAGGTCCGACCGGCTCGACAATGTGCTTGACGCTTGCGCCGCCGCCGGCAACCCGGACCGGGCGCTGGTGTTCGGCTCGACCTCGAAGATCACTTTCGCGCAGGCTGGTCTCGGCATGCTCGCGACGTCGGCCGCCAATATGCGCTGGTTCGTCTCGCGCCAGTCGACACGTACGATCGGACCGGACAAGCTCAACCAGCTGCGCCATGTCCTGGTTCTGCGAGACGATGCCGGGATATCAGCACATATGGAGCAGCAGCGCCGTCTGCTCGAGCCGAAATTCGCGGCGGTGCAGGAAGTATTCAAGGCCCGGCTCGGCGGCACCGGAGTCGCGGCCTGGACCCAGCCGCGCGGCGGCTATTTCGTGAGCCTTGACGTGCTCGACGCCTGCGCCCAGCGCGTCGTGGCGCTGGCCAAGGGAGCCGGCATCGAGATGGTGCCGGCGGGCCGCACCTTTCCCTATGGTCGCGATCCGCGCGACCGCAATATCCGTATCGCGCCCTCGTTCCCGCCGGCGGACGAGGTCCGTGCGGCGGTCGATGCGCTCGCTACCTGCGTTCTCGTCGCCACCTCAGAACGGCTGCTCGCCGATCGCGGCGTTAACGCGTGATACGACTTCATGCGAGACGGCCCTGGCGCCGCTGGAATGGTCCCTGGACGAGAACCATCGAGGGGGGCTGCCGAGAGGGCCGGGGGTTCTTAATCAATCCACAGCCCGGCCATCACTGGCTTGGTGACCCGGTCTGGCGCAAGGTATGATACGACAGATCTGGTCTGCCGCTCCGGTATGTACAAAAGCGATGGGGGCATCGCGATTTCTTGAGGATGCTGAATGCTGACGCCAGCAGAGCTGGTCTGGCTGATTGCCGCGGTTGCGAAGGGGGATGAGGCCGCTTTTGAGCGCCTTTACGCCGCCACGCGCGCGAAACTCTTTGGCGTGGTGCTCCGTATCTTGCGGCGACAGGACCTTGCGGAGGAGGTGATTCAGGAGGCTTACGTCAAGATCTGGAACAGTGCCGGGCAATTCAATCCCGGCCTGTCGTCACCGATCACGTGGATGGCCTCGATCGCCCGAAACCGCGCCATCGACGTCGTGCGCAAACGCACTGAACTCTCGATCGAAGAAGAGCCGGCGGCCATGGAAGTGGCTGCCGACACCCCAGATCCGCTGGCGCGCCGGGAGATGACTGAAGAATTGAAGCGGTTGCTGGAGTGTGTTGGCCGCCTGGAGCCGGATCGGCAAAAGCTCGTGCTGCTGGCCTATTACAACGGCTGGAGTCGCGAGCAACTGGCGGCAAAGTTCAAGACGCCGGTGAATACCGTGAAGACCTGGCTGCGCCGCAGCATGTTGGATATCCGGGAGTGTCTTGGACTCTAGATGATGCCCTATAGCGAAGACCATATCGCGCTCGCCGCGGAATATGCACTCGGCACCCTCGATGCCGATGAGCGGGCGCAGGTCGAGACCATGATGTCCGTCGACAAGGACTTCGCGGCGATTGTCGATGCGTGGGAGGACAAGCTCAGTGTCCTGAACCAGATGGTCGGGTCGGTCGAACCGCGCGCTGAGGTCTGGTACAAGATCAAAGAAGCGGTAGGACATTCCGAACCGCAGGCGCCGCTGCTGCTTCCTCAAGCGCCGCCGCCGGTTGCGCCTGAGGTCAAGGAGCCTGCCGAGGTGGTGGACCCCTCGAACGTCATCCGATTGGCCGCCCAGGCCCGGCGCTGGCGCAATGTTGCGAGCTTCACCACGGCGATCGCGGCAGCACTGGTCGCGATGATCGCGGTTGGAGTCTATCAGCCGGATTTACTTCCCGATGGCGTTCGTCCGAAGCCGCGCGTGCAGGTGGTTGAGGTCAAGACGCCCGCCGTGTCGGCGACGCCGTCCGCGCAATACGTCGCCGTGTTGCAGAAGGACGGCGGGTCGCCGGCGTTCATTCTCACGGTCGACGGGGCAACCAAGAATTTTACCGTTCGCAAGGTGGGCGCGGCCCCCGAGCCCGGCAAGAGCTTCGAGCTCTGGCTGATCTCCGACAAGCTGCAGCGACCGCGCTCGCTGGGGGTGATTGGTGGCGGCGACTTCACCGCGCGTCCGGTGCTTTCGTCTTACGATAACGACACCATCAACACCGCAACCTATGCGGTGACGGTCGAGCAGGCCGGCGGATCGCCTGATGGCAACCCGCACTCGGCGCCCGTCTTTACCGGCAAGCTGATCGAGAGCGTGCCGCCAGCGCCTTCACCTGCGCGATAGAATCTGATTCATGTCTGGAGATTTGCGCGTGCCGAAGTCGCAGGCGCACAAAGAGAAAACGCCCGTGGGGAGCGGGCGTTTTCGGTAGTCGACTTGGGGTAGTTTGGGTCTTCTACATATCCACGTGGCGACTTTGGGGGGCTGCTAAAGAGGCCGCGCGAATTCCGGAAATCCTTTGTTAACGGACCGTGGATGTGTCTGAACTCGTGATCGTCACGGCCTTGCCGGCCTTCATGACGCGCGCGGTCTGGCTATATCCCTCGTCCGAATTGGTGCGTGCCGAGATGCCGAAGCCCGCCACCGCGATACCAGCAACGAGTGCGACGACGACGATCTTGATGTGCGTCGTGCGATCCGCGCTGTAGATCGAGTGGTTCATCCAAGTCTCCTGCCGTCGTACTGCCTCTTGCGAATTGGTCGGTTTCGTCCGCCGGCAGGTTCAACATCTCATGGCAGGAAACGTAGGAATTCGGCGTTTGGTTCCAAAGAGGCGATCACAAGGCAGTGATAAGACTTGATCCGCCGCGATTGGCTTGGTCGACGAGCACTTGAAATGCAAAATAGTTTAATTATTACAGTCGCTTAATATTTTCGCCCATCTTGTGCCGCAAAAGGGCAGGAATCATGGCCGGTCGATAAATCGTTTGCCTGTGGCGAAAAAGTCCCGCCTTCAGCGCTTCGATTTTGCCCGCCGTCAGACGCTTCCGACCGTCTTCAGCCGCGCGCGCGGATGAATTTCCGCCTGCGACAGAACCGTGGTTTGCGATCTGAATCGCTCCACCAGCGAGCGGACGAAGGGCCGGATTGCCGCCGAGGTGACCAGTACCGGGGCCTCGCCTTCGCGGGCGGCCTGTTCGAAGCGGTCACGCACCGAGGTCATGAACTCGGACAGCTTGGAAGGCTGCATGGCGAGGCTGCGTTCTTCGCCCTGGCCGATCAGCGATTCGGCGAAGGCCTGCTCCCATTTTGCCGACAGCGCGATCAGCGGCAGGTAGCCGTTGTGGGATGTATTCTGCGCGCAGATCTGCCGCGCCAGCCGCGCGCGAACGTGTTCGACCATCGTCGAGGGGTTGCGCGAAAAAGCCAGTGCGTCGGCGATGCCTTCGAGAATGGTCGACAGATCGCGGATCGAGATACGCTCGGCCAGCAACAGCTGCAGCACGCGCTGGATGCCCGACATCGTGACCTGGCTCGGCACGATGTCCTTGACCAGTTCGCCTTGCTCCTTCGGCAGATCCTTCAGGAGTTTTTGCACCTCGCCATAGGACAGCAGGTCCGACATGTTGTTCTTGAGCAGTTCGGTGAGGTGGGTCGAGAGCACGGTCGCGGCATCGACCACCGTATAACCCTTCAGTGTGGCTTCCTCCTTCAAGGAGGCGTCGACCCAGGTAGCCGGCAGTCCGAAGGTCGGCTCGATGGTGTGAATGCCGGGCACCCCGACCTGATTTCCGGCGGGGTCCATGACCATGAACTGGTTCGGCCAGATCTTGCCCGAGCCTGCATCTACTTCCTTGATCTTGATGACGTAGGTGTTGGCTTCCAGCTGCACATTGTCGAGAATGCGCACCGCCGGCATCACAAAGCCCATCTCGACCGCGAGCGAGCGGCGCAGCGCCTTGATCTGCTCGGTCAGGCGGTCGGTGCCGTCGGGGCCATTCACCAGCGGCAGCAACGCATAGCCGAGTTCGATCTTGAGATCGTCGATCTTCAGCGCGGTTGCAATCGGCTCTTCCCCCGCAGCATTTGCCGCCGCAGCCGCGGCTGGAGCCGCCGCCTCGATGGCTTGGGCCTCCGAGGCAGCGCGATTGCGTTTGCGCGCCGACAACGCCAGCGCCGCCGCACCGCTGCCCAGCAAGAGGAAAGGGATCATCGGAATGCCCGGCAGCAGCGCCAGCACCAGCATCACGCCGGCCGACATGCCGAGCGCCTGCGGATAGCCGGAAAGCTGCTTCATCAGCGCCTTGTCGGCGGCGCCGCTGACGCCCGCTTTCGAGACCAGCAAGCCCGCCGCGGTGGAGACGATCAGCGCCGGCACCTGGGTGACCAGGCCGTCGCCGACGGTCAATAGCGTGTAGGTGCGCGCGGCCTCGCCGAAACCGAGGCCCTGCTGGGCCACGCCGATAATGATGCCGCCGATGACGTTGATGAACACGACGAGCAGGCCCGCGACCGCGTCGCCGCGCACGAATTTCGAGGCACCGTCCATCGCACCGAAGAAGCCGCTTTCGTCTTCCAGCGCCTTGCGGCGCTCTTTGGCGACCTTCTCGTCGATCAGGCCGGCGCTCAGATCGGCGTCGATCGCCATCTGCTTGCCCGGCATGGCGTCGAGGTGGAAACGCGCCGCGACTTCCGCGATGCGCCCCGAACCCTTGGTGATGACGACGAAATTCACGATCACGAGAATCGCGAACACGATAATTCCGATCACGAAATTACCGCCCATGACGAAATTACCGAAGGCCTCGATGACGTGGCCGGCGGCGGCGGTGCCTTCATGGCCCTTCGACAGGATCAGCCGCGTGGAGGCGAGGTTGAGCGATAGCCGCAGCATGGTCGAAATCAAGAGGATGGTCGGGAACGACGAAAATTCCAGCGGCGCCTGGATGAACAGCGAGGTCATCAGGATCAGGATCGACAGCGTGATCGAGATCGCCAGGAACAGATCGAGCACGATCGAGGGCAGGGGAAGGATCAGCACGACCAGGATGGTGAGGATGCCGAACGCCAGCGCGAGATCGCCGCGCTTCAGGATGTTGCCGATGTCACCTAAACTGGGAAATCCGGACCCCGGCGCCGCTCCGCCCTGACCCGCTGTGACATCGACCATGGTTGCTGCTTCCCCCCGCGTATGCCGGTCGCGGGCGCCAAACGTCTGCGCGGCGGCCGAAGGACCCCCGTTTCGAAAGTGAGGCACCGCACTGGCGTCCACGGGTAGTCCCCCCGTTTTACGCGGCTGACGATACTCAAACTCCACTCGGCAATTTTTGCCCGGTTTATGGTTAGGAAAGCGTTAACGGGGTGATTTTCCTTGTCATTCCGGGGCGCGCGCCAGCGCGAACCTCAGATGTGCAGCGCACATCGGGGAATCTCGCCGTGATCAGCTCTGGATTCCGGGTTCGCCGCTGCGCGGCGCCCCGGAATGACGGGATCATCTGCTGCGTGCGGTTCACCTGGGGGGCCGCGCCGTCGCGGCGACCGCTCACCAAGCCATAGATTTTCTGAGCCGATCGCGAAGATAAAATCGTTTGTCGTCACGAAGCGCCGGCGTGCAAAACGATGCCGAATGACCTCAAAACCGGTGAACGCCAATGACCAGCGACCAGGAGGAGGATTCCGCCCCGGCGCATCTGCATGCCCAATATCGCGCCATGTTGCTTGACCCGGAGGCTGCGGGCGACGAAGTTGCGCCCGTGCACGCCCCCTCCGATTCATCCCGACGCGCGGTCGCCTTCACCCCGGATTCCGGTCAGGCATGGGTGAGGCTTGCGCTTGCCGTGGTGATCGGCTCGATCGGCAGTGTCGGGATGTGGTCGGTGGTGGTGGTGCTGCCGGTGGTGCAGCCGGAGTTCGGGGCGACCCGCGGCGCGGTATCGCTGGCCTTTACGCTCACCATGCTCGGCTTCGGCCTCGGCGGCGTCGCTACCGGCAAGATCACCGATCGCTTCGGCATCGTGCTCGCCATGGGACTGAGCATCACCGTGCTCGGCGTGGCCTATGTTGCCGCCGGACTTTCGACCACGCTGTGGCAGTTCATTGCGGTGCATTTCCTGATCGGGCTGGGCACTTCGGCGACGTTCGCGCCGCTGATGGCGGAAGCCTCGCACTGGTTCGAACGCTACCGCGGGCTGGCGGTGACCATCGTCGCCAGCGGCAATTATGTCGGCGGCACGATCTGGCCGCCGCTGGTCAATTGGGGAACGCAATTTGCCGGCTGGCGGACCACCCATATTGCCATCGGTGTTTTCTGCGCGGTGGCGATGACGCTGGTGCTGCTGGTGCTTCGCGCCCAGATCGGCAGTGCCAAGGCGCGAGATCACGAGAACGCGCCGCCGCCGCGTATCGACCTGCGGCTTTCAACCAATACGCTGACGGCACTGCTGTGCATCGCCGGCGTTTCCTGCTGCGTGGCAATGGCAATGCCGCAGGTTCACATCGTCGCCTATTGCGGCGATCTCGGCTACGGCGTGGCGCGCGGCGCCGAGATGCTGTCGCTGATGATGGCGTTCGGCGTCGTCAGCCGCATCGGCTCGGGATTTCTGGCCGACAGGATCGGCGGTATCCGAACCTTGCTGATCGGATCGGTGGCGCAGGGTTTTGCGCTGTTGTTCTATCTGTTTTTCGACGGCCTGACCTCGCTCTATCTGATCTCCGCGATGTTCGGATTGTTTCAGGGCGGCATCGTGCCGAGCTACGCCATCATCGTCCGTGAATCGATGCCGGCCAGCGAAGCCGCGACCCGCGTCGGCATCGTGATTCTGGCCTCCGTGGTCGGCATGTCGTTCGGCGGCTGGGTGTCCGGCGTGATTTTCGATGCGACCGGCTCTTACGGTGCGGCGTTCCTGAACGGCCTGGCGTGGAATGCGGTGAACGTGACGATCATGGTGGCGCTGTTGATCCGCGCGCGGCAGCGGCTGGCGATGGCGTGAGGCAGATGCCGCACTACCCGGACCCGTGCTTGTCATAGGCTTCACCGCGCCCGAGCGACCAGTCGATCGGGCCGTTTTCGATCAGCGCTACCATCACATCGTCGGAACGGAAACCGGCCGCAACCGCACCTGCGGCGATCGCTCTGTAAAGCGAGCGTTTCCTATCGTCGTTCCGTCCTGTCAACAAGGTGATCTCGACGATCGAAGCGTCAGCGGAGCGCTCTACATCCGGAAATGTCGGATCAATCAGCATATTCGTGTCCGAGAACCGCGATATGAGCTGAAAGAGCTCGTTTGCAGGTATATTGCACGTCGATACCAATGCGCCATGCACTGCATCGGCCAGCGCCCGCGCCTTTTCGACGGCCAGATGCGCAGGGATTGAGATCCGTACCAACGGCATTGGCGTGCTCCTCCAGTTGACCGAAATGTCGGATCAGCCGATATTCCATCCATAAAATTCGATAAATATCGATTTTCGGCATTCAATACGTACTTTTGGTCACGAATGGAGAGCGATGAACCCTTCTCACGACATAGCCGTCTTCATCCGGGTCGTAGACCTCGGCAGCTTTGCCGCTGTTGCCAAGGAAGCCAGCCTTTCGCCTTCGGCGGTTTCAAAAATTGTGTCACGACTTGAAGATCGTCTTGGTGTGAAGTTGCTGCAGCGAACCACGCGCCGACTTGTGCTTAGCCAGGAAGGCGAGACCTATTCCATCCGTGGTCGCGAAATACTGGCTGCAATCGAAGCAGCCGAGGCTGAAGTAACGGCCGGCCGCGGACAGCCGCGGGGGCACCTTCGCATCAATACCGGCACGGCCTTCGCCAAACACCGCCTCGCACCTCTATTGCCTGAATTTCAGAAGAGATACCCGGACATTACGGTCGAGCTTTCAGTCATCGACCGCCGCGTCGATGTTGTTGCGGAACAAATTGACGTCGCCATACGCGTGGGCCCGCTGCACGATACTTCGCTTGTGTCTCATCGTCTCGGTGAAGTTCGGCGCATCATCGCGGCAAGTCCGGCTTACCTCAGGCGTCACGGCAGACCGAGGCACGCCCGTGACTTGTTATCTCATAACTGCTTGTACCTCCGCGGTTTCTCACGTCTCGCGGGATGGCCAATGTATGTCGACGGTGAGCGGGTCCTGTTGCCGGTAAAGGGATCGGTAAGTTCGGACAGCGCTGACATGTTGCTCGATCTTGCCGTCTCTGGAATCGGCGTTATTCGCCTTGGCGATTTCTTGGGCGAGGCCGCACTATCCGCTAAACAACTTGTTCCACTTCTTGAAAACTGCCACGACGACGACCCAACGCCACTGAGTGCGTTGATGCCGCCCGGCAGGCAGAACGTTCCCCGGGTTCGCGCTTTCGTCGATTTTCTTGATGGCAAATTGAAAACGGCGAGCAAGCGCAGCACCACCGGTTAGCTGGCGCCAGGGCATGGCCCGGCACGCCCCAATTCTATTGGCTGCATTTCGAGTCAAACTCCAAGGCCGTCACACCGGCTGGCCTGCCTTCAGCAGAACACAGCCGCTGATCTTGATGCTGCCGTCGGGCTCCAGTTCCAGCGTATAGAGTGCCTCCCACGGCACGCCTTCGGCGTCGATGATGTGAACGCGCTGGGCGATCTTGCCGTCCAAGGTCCGTGCTTCGCCGAACTCGAAACTCTTGTGGCGATACACCGGCGCGTAGCTCTGACGCACCATGTCCATGAAGATGTCGGCTTGCGGGAAGACGTCTTGAATCGCGGGCGCCGCATAGGAGTAGGCCGCCGCCGCATCGTCGCGTCCCAAGGCTTCAACCTGGGAGCGGATGACGCTCTGTCCAGCGGCCACGTCGTCCGCGGCGTGGACGGGGAGGGCGAAGCCGATCACGAATGTCACCAGCACGGCGAAGGCGCGCATGAAAATGCTCCTCGGAGTTAGCTTGCCCCCGGCCCTGACCATACTAGTTCGAATACGGACCGGATCACAATTGAGAACAGGATCAAGTGCCGCTGCTTTCGGTGCAGGCGATGACCGCGGTAGCCAGCACCAGAAAATATCGTCAGAATGGCCGGGGGCAAAACCTGGAGGGTTGCAGCGATGTCGAGCGACGATTCCGGTACGATGCCCCGCACCGTCTTGCTTTTCAGCGGGCACATGATCGATGCTCCCGGACGAAAGCAGCCGCGGTTCCCGGCGGACAAGGAGTCGATTGCGAGGGACGCGATCGTCGACACCTTGACACAGGCGGGTGCCGGTCCGGGCGATCTCGCGATTTGTGGCGCGGCATGCGGCGGGGACCTGATCTTTGCCGAAGCCTGCCTCGCGCGCGACATGCGGCTTGAACTCTATATCCCGTTTGACCAGCCGACCTTCCTGGCAAATTCCGTCGACTTCGCCGACGCGAATTGGCACGAGCGCTTCCTTGCGGCGAAGGCGAAGGCAACGTTGCATGTGATGCCGGACGAGCTTGGCCCGCTGCAGCCGGGCGAAGAGCCGTACGGACGCAACAACATGTGGATGCTGGAATCTGCCGCGCGCTTCGGTCCGGAGAAGATCGTCTTTGTTTGTCTTTGGGATGGTCAAGGTGGCGACGGACCGGGAGGGACGCGGCACCTGATGGAAGAGGCGGGACACAAGAGCGAGCGAGTCTACTGGCTGGATACCCGAAAGCTCTGGAGCTGAAGGATCAGCGAAGAGTTACGTCGGCGATGCTGCGCGCCTCGCCGACGTCATTACCAATCTGAAGGCGACTCGAACGCGATCGACCTATTACGGTTTAAAAACTCCAAAATTGAAGTGCGCGCGGTCGACCTTTTGCTCGGCAACGGCTTTTCCGATCGTCTGCAGGTCCGGGATGGCGTCAATCGAATCAAGCTTCTGGACGCTGGTCGGCTCGATCCTGCCGCAGCCCAGCGCCGTGAGGCCCGTGGCCGTGAGTTCCGCATTGTAGCGGGCGTAGCGGAACAGCTTCGCGTTCAACGGTCCCTGTGACGGCATCATGGTGTCGACCTCCCGATCGAGCAGCGGGCCGGCGACACAATCCCCGAACACCCGGCAAAGAAAATCCTGTTCGTTGAGCGCTGCATACATCAGCGCGGATGGGATCGTGGTCGCGTTGAACAGAAGGTTCATCTCGTCCGGCTTAAGACTGTAATTCTCGCCGGCGCTGGTGCCCGTACCCACCGACACGATCAGCATCTCGTCGACGCCGGTCTTCCAGCCGCGCTTTTCCGGAGCGGCCTTGATCCAGAAACGGTCCACGGTGGCCATCAGAAACATCTGAAAGGCCGGATTGTTGTACATCGTGACCCCGCCATCGACGAAGATGAACGGCTTTCCGTTACAGTCGATCACCTCCGGCGGGAAATAGGTAGGGGCCGCCGTGCTCGCGCGCACCAATTGCCACAGCGGAAATTGCAGATTTCACCCGGGACGTCCCACTTCATTATATTTAGCGAACGGATTATTCGAAATTGGCCACGGCGAGTCGGTCGTCGCGTTGCGCATGATCAAGAGCAACAGCGATTCGATCTCCGGGGCGCCGAGAGTCGTTTCTTCGCCAAATACCTTTTTTAGCTGCAGCGCAAGCGGCTCGCTCTTGTATTGGGTCTGGAGACGCTTGAGCAGGCTCGCCTTGTCGAACATCTTGGCGCCGTTGTCGACATAGAAGGCGAGAATTTCTTCGACCGACATTCCCATCGCTATCCCTGCGGCGATGATTCCGCCGGTGCTGGTGCCGGCGACATAGTCAAAATAATCAGCCAGCCGATAGTCAGGGCGTTTGCTTTCCTCGATCAGCATGCTTTCGATTTTGGCAAGAACCATGAGCGAAAGGACGCCGCGGATGCCGCCGCCGTCGATCGCCAGAAGCTTGCGCGGCCCGCCGCGTGCAAGCCGATCGGTCAAGTTCGCGCGTCGCTGCAACGTACGACCGGTCATTGTGTTTCTCTCCTCCCTGGCCCGGTGAGATATTATATGCAGATCGATTGTAACAAATTATCGTTATTACTCGAAGTCGATAACAGCGCCGACGAACAGGATTATGACGAGGGCAACCGAATTACCGCTTCAGATTTATTTCGTGTCGCGACGGAGCCCCCTCATCGACATTGTCATAGTTTACAATCAAGACGACTTTGTCGCCGGCTTGCTCGATAATCGTGATGGCTTCAGCTTTCGGGATTTCATCTTTATCCTTGGCCTTCACTTTTGTTCCGATGGTGACCAACTCCACGGGCTCGGAAGTCGAAATCGGAGGAGCGAGGTGCCAAATCTTGTAGCCGACCTCTCGCTGATCGACCGATGGCCCTGAAAGAATCAACAAGCCGCCGTTTTCCAAAGCCGCAAGATCGCGGATGCCGGTTTTCTTGCCGAGAGACAGTGATCGGGTTTTGACAACGCCACTCTTGAGAGCTTCCGTGCCCGGAGCAAACAGGTCATTTGCCGGCGCACTGACGATGTAGGCGGTACCCGCCTTTACGGGAGTCCGCAGCCCAAAATAGACACGTTCGCCTGCGATCGCGATGCCCTCGATGTTCGTGCCTTTGCCCTTCTTGTCGCCATAGGCGCTCTTTACTTCGGAGGCGAGGAGGGCGTCGGCTACTCTCCAGGTACGTTCGACCGCCGGCGGTGTATCGCCGATGAAGGAATTTAAACTGGCGGGCTTGAAGCGAACCAACAGATAGCTCGAAGGCTTATATTTTCCTCCGCCGGAACACGAATGAGAGCTTACAAGGTAGACATAATCTCCGCCTCGTCCCACGCCTTCGCCGTCCAGCTCACCGAATTTGCCTTCATCTCCACATTTGGGATCTCGGGCGGTCCCCAACACACCTTCGCCGCTCTCGCCTTTCCGGGTGAATTGCAGCACTTTCCCGGTGGGCTTCAATCCGTCATCAGTCAGTATCGCAACCTCGCCAAAAGTTTCTTCGTCGTTGATGACGAAGCACTCGCGCTTGGCGTCTCCCGCTTTGCCGAGGCAGGTCATGCCGCTGATGCCGCGAGCCTTGCCGTTCTTATCCGAGGCGGGCGCGGTATAATGGGGATCTACCGGAATTGGGATGCCGAGAGACGATTTCTCGGCGAAGGCGCATGGCGAGAAAGCTGCGCACGCCGCGACAACGAAAATCTGCAGCGCAAATTCAGGGATGGTTCGGATCATCATTGACCTCCCATTGGTAAATGGCATGCAGAGCATGCGCTTGTAAATTACAGGTTGCAAGACGGGCAGTTGCACGCGATTGCGATGGACGGCGGCCCTGCCGTCTCCTTCGCATCTCCCCCAGATTTTGCTTCGCTTCGAGATTGCCCAGCTTGGCGTGCGACTGTGACATCGCGGTGAACGCCGTGAATCGCCGGCGTTGCGGTTCACGTTCAGGCCAATGTCCCGAGCGCCTGCCGCAGTTCGGCTGCCGAGGCAGGTTCGGCGCCGTGATCGCGCACCATCCGCACCGCCTGTTCGACCATGACGAGATTGCTGATCGTCGTGCCGAGCCTCGCATCCTCGAGGCCGACGCGAACATGACCGCCTCGCGCCACCGCCTCGCCGATCAGCGGGCGAATATCCGCACCGAGCCCCGCGATCATCCACGGCGCAGGGCCCGCTTCCTCTTCCAGCAGCGCCAGATGCGCCGCCAGCGCGTAGGGTTTCGGCGGAAAGCCGAAGGCAAATTGTTCCGAGAACATGAAACGGTAGATCGGTGCCTTGACGCCGGCCGCGCGCGCGAGCGCGGCGCCGGCGCGCGTGAACCCCGGTTCGTAGATCGCAAACGCCGGATGAAAACCGTGGCGCGCGGCAAGGTCGAGCGCATGCCGCACATGGCCTTCCGGATTTATGTAGGTGCCGGCCGGCTTCGCTCCTGACGTCGTTGCGGTTAGCGTGAAATTGACGCTGCCCGGATCGATCACCGCAAATTCGAGCAAACCGCGCGCGGCCAGCGCCTCGATATGGGCGAATCGAACCGCCGCATCCGCGACGGAAAAACCTGCGTCGATGTTGGTTGTCATGATCGACGGGTAGGCCGGATAGACTGGAACGTCCACTTGGCCGCGAATGCCCTCGATGATGCGCGCGTAAACCTGCCAGTCGAAGGTCTGCGCGCCGCCGCCATCATAGGCATGGGTGTGAATGATGGTGGCGCCGGCGCGCGCGCAGGCGACGCCTTCGGCGACGATGGCCTCGACCGTATCGGGAATGCCGCCTTGCAGCGCGCGGCTCCAGGGACCGTTCAGCGCCGCTTCAATCCAGACCTTGTGCATCGTGCTGGCTCCCTATTCCAACGCTCGCCTCAGTTAGACAGGCTGTTGAGTTCATCGTATGCTGGCGCGATCATCGGACTGATCGCGCCAGCATTTAAACAATTTGTTTGATAGGGAGTGCAAGCCAATGCCAACAGCAATCGAGCAGGCGTCGCCCTGGTTGCAGGGACGAACATTCGCATCGTGGCGGGAACAGTTCGATTCCAGCGGCTACCTTATCTTCGAACGTGTTCTTTCGCCGGACCGTGTCGCCGAAATACGCATCGCGTTGGCGCCGTATCTTGAGCGTGACCTCACCGGCCGCAACGATTTCGAGGGCCTGAAGACCAATCGGGTGTATGCGTTGCTGGCGAAGTCGCCGCTTTTCGCCGAGCTTGCGATCCATCCGCTCGCGCTGGCTTTTGCCGAAGCGGAGCTCGGACCAAGCTGCCTGCTGTCGGCCTTGCTCGCGATCAACCTGCATCCCGGCGAAACCGTGCAGCCCTGGCATTTCGACGATAGCGGCATCAAGGTGCCGCGGCCGCGCCCGGCCCTTGGCATCAGCGCGTTCTGGGCGATCGACGATACGACTGAATTGAACGGCAGCACCGAAGTCATTCCGGGAAGCCATTTGTGGGACGAGCAGATGGTCGAGGGGGCGGTGAAGCCTGCCGACTTCAGCAACGAGACAGCGCCGAATGTGAACAGCGATTTCGGCAACCGGCCTGACGCAGTAAAGCTGATGATGCCATCGGGATCGCTGGCGATCACGAAGGGAACGCTCTGGCATCGCGGCGGCGCCAACCGGTCGGATCGGTTACGCCTGATCATTACGCCGCAATACTGCGTGGGCTGGGTGCGGCAGCTCGAGAATATGGCGCTGGCGGTACCTGCCGAGCTCGCAAAAAAATTGCCGGAGCGCGCCCGTGAGCTGATCGGCTATTCGATCTATCCTCCGTTCATGGGACAAGTCGACGGCGTTCACCCCGGGCGCTTATTGCGGTCGCGGGCGATATGACGCGGGAGAGAAAGCCGGCAGCGGTGCCGAGCAAGATGGTTGGCCGAGCCCTGGCTCGCGCACAGCGGCCCGCCTTCGCCCCCTGGGCTTCGGCGCGGCAGCCTTGCTCGCGTCGCGAGCGAAGGCTGGTGCCCGGCATGACTCGAACTTGCAACCAGACCGTTATGAGCGGCCGAAACCCGCAGCTGCGGTGTGAAAAACGCCTATTTTCGTTGGTAAGGACAGGAAGCCTGTTCAGGTCGATATCATCGCCGGAAATTCGCACTTCCTTGACGGGAGCTTCTTCAACTTCAACCGTGGGAACGGGATTGGCCAGGCAATTGAGATAGTCTTGATGACATTCTCGGTCGCGGCGCCTAATGCCAACGCGACACGTCGTCTGCAGCCATACAGGCCTGACACGACCGGCATCTCGCTTCCGATCACGGAGCGGAAGATCATTACAGGGTTCGACGAGGCTTCCGCATGCTTGGCGATAGCTGAAAGTTCGTAATCCTTATGAACCGGCCTGTTGATCTCTTCAATCTTAAGCTGTGGATCGGCAGCGACACTGGCCAGAAAACTCCTGAGATCCTTCGGCTTCAACGTTTTACTCCGACGCTCCGGACAGTGACCGACGGCTTTCCGAATGAATCCGACGGCCGATAAGACCGTGCGGCAAGCATTGCATTCGGAACGTAGGTGAGAGCAGTTCTGGCAGAAGTGATGTTGTCATTTCCCCGTCCATATCGCGACGCAAAAGCGTCGGCGCTTCGAAGATTTCCCAGATGGCGATCCTATAAGAATATGCGTTCGCATTGTTTTACCGATATAGCAACTCGGTCTGTTTTTTGTGCTTCCTCGGAGACAACTTATCGGCATCGGGGACTGGCGAACGCAGAGCGGCCGGCCGCTCTTCGTCCTGTGTGGGTGCGAAGAACCGACCGAGACAACACGAACTCGGACGTAACTGTCCGGCAGGACGGAGGGGCGAAGAAGACAGAGACGCCCGATGAGGCTACTCGAAGAAATGACGATCGGATAAAATGCGGACGGCGTACCACAATTCATGGTCCTGCGGCGCTCTTACTGTTTCATTCATCGTGGTTTCTCTGGGATACGTTGCGATAAAGATCTCAGCGTTGTGGATGAGTGCTCGAGTTCATCCAAAGAAAATTCTGCAAAGCACTCTGCAAGTTTTTTTGTATGCAGCACGTTGGCCTTGTCGAAAAGAGCCTTGCCCTTGGGCGAAAAACTCACAATGAACGATCGTCGATCCTCCTTCGACATCTTCTTGGAAATCAGTCCATCGGCCAGCAGTCGCCTTACTAGTCCGGACACATTTCCGCTCGTTACGTCTAGATTTGACGAAATCTTTCCGAGGCTGACCCCTTCCGGATAACGTTCCACCTGTGCAAGAAATTCAAACTTCGCAACCGAGAGTCCGAATTCCGCGCCAAGCGCCCTATTCAACTGTGATAATATCGTGCTCTCAAGGGAGAGTATCTGAAGCCAGACGCGTGTCTCGATCCTCCTCCTGTCTCTTCCCTCAAGTGTCTTGGTATTTTTCGGCACCTGGAACCTCGCTCGTCGTGAATTTACCGCTTAATCTCGTCTTTGAATCGTGCCGGTCGCATGGTTTGATTCCTCTTCAATCTATTACGTGATTTCGCACTGCGAAGATCCCCGAAGGATGGGAGTAGGTCTGTGGTTGGCCACCTGGTGACGACCGTGAAGCGTTCCATTCGTTTCGCCCCAAAGTGGTGCAGGAAGAAGGACGAGGAATGGCCCGGGCATTCCAACTTCGAGCGTGATGTAGATCGTGAGAAGAAACCGGCGTAAGCCATTCTGATCCCTACGCGACGGGCAGGTGCGCGCTCGTACCACTTCTTGTGACGACATTAAAGACATCGAAGAATTTTGGGGTGTGGAGGATGCCTGTCGCGCCAGGTCCGAATCGGTTGGTCGCGAAATGCCGGGTCAAAATAGCCCTTTACCCGGCGCTTGGTCTTCACAACCTTGACGCCAAGTTGGTATTTGCCGTGAAGCATCCGTGCCGAAGTCGCAAGCCAGCCGTCGCGGTGCCATTTCGATTCGGTGCCCCAACAACCAAGGTCGAAGGCCACGTACGTCGCCGACAACTAAGAACAAGGAACCACGGTAGCGGGTGGTGTTGACGCGTTGCTGACGCGCCGATCGACCGGTCATGGCAGCGGGGCGCGACGAACTCGGTGGTCTGCAGGCCTGGCCATCCAGAGCGACCCAACTTCTTCGTCGGTCTGGCGTTTACGAAGTCCACGTCGTGCGGCGTCGGCTTCTACCGTCGAGCAACCATTGGAATTGCGCATGTCCATGTCCTTTGCAATTCGTGTGCTTTCTCACGAAACCCCTCCGCTCGCCCTCAAAACGACATCGGGCGGCTCTTGAGCTTGATCCGTTTCGATCCTGGCGTGGGATAGTTGCTTCTGCTTGTGCGGTGCAAGGAGGTCGCTGGCCGCCTACAAGACATCAGGATTCTGTGCCTTTGATTTCGATGAGCACGTTGCTGTAATGCCAGTCGCTGACGTTCAGCAATTCGTGTGGAATCCCCGGCTCGCGCCACAGCACCTCTCCGACGGCTTCGTTAGTTTCCTTCTCGCGTCCGTCATCGAAGAACATGATGTTCTTGCCCTTGGTAAGAGGAACGATGAGGTAGGGGAGGTCGTGCTTGTGCCAGGGTTGCCGCTGACCGGGTTCGAGATTGACCCCCCAGACGCGCACGCGCTCGTTCTCGAACAAAATCCGGTCGCCGATCGGGCCTAGCTTTCTATCGGTTGTCATTTGGGAAACTCATTCTGCTGTTCGGAGAGAAAAACTACGTATGTGGCTTGGGGCGCACGATTCGGTTGTAAAGTTCTTCGACCATGGCACCGCTCATCGGAAGAATGGCAGCCACGTGATCGTCCGGGCGAACGAGAACGACCGTACCGACGTCGCATCCGGTCCGTTGACGGAAAAGGTCGCCCACATCGAACAGTGAACGCTCGCGCAGTCCTGAATCCAGTGGAGCGTCCCAGCGCGAAACGATGCGATGTTTCAGACCCGGAGCATCTTGTGGAATCTCCGGACGCCGACGCGCGTCGGCGAAGTAGAGGGCGACAAACGAATCGTCCATCAGTTCGTGAAGCCGGATCGGCCTGCCTTGCGGCCCCTGCAAAGTGCAGTCGGGAATTCGTTCGCCGACGCGGACTGGCCCCTTCTCTGTTTTCACCATGGACCAATCGCCGGATTGATCGACGTCAAGGCGAACACCGAGCATGGTCCGCGTCATCGCGTTAGCCCAGGCATCGCCGGACATCGCCTTCACGTTTTCGGTTTGTCCGGACATGTATTTGCGACTGGCCTCAGCCATCTCGCCGGATCCCTTGGCGGCGACCGGCTGTTGCTCGCGTCCGTAGCCATCGAGCAGCGCGTCGTCGGCCCACCCGCGTGCAACCCAGGCGAGGCGCCACGGCAGACTTATCGCGTCGAGAATTCCTGTGTTGAGCCCAAGCGCCCACATCGGGGTGATGAGATGCGCGGCGTCTCCCATCAGCAAGATCCGGCCCGATCGCCAGCTTGTCGCGATCCGATGATGAATTCGATAGACAATCTTGTTGAGAATCTCAATTTTGGTGACCGGCCCGATGAATTTAAGAACTTTCGCCTTCAAGGCCTCATTATCCGGCTCCGGCGCGGCGGCGGGAAGCGGAAACAGGAAGCGCCAGCAATGTGGCTGCCGGACCAGGATCATCCACTCCTCGGGATCCGCGAAGTAGGCAAGGTATGGATAGTCGCGGGGGTTGGCGATGTCGAGGTCCACGCGGACATCGACGAGGAGATTGCGGACATCGAGGGAATCGCCCTCGACCTGAATATCCAGCAATGAGCGAACGGTGCTGCGACCTCCATCGCATGCGAGCAGATAAGACCCCTCGAACTCACGCACGCCCTCCGGCGTTTCAAACTTCGCCATCACGCCTTCAGTGGTGTTAGCAAATTCGACGAACTTGTGGCGCAGATGGGTCCGACCGGGTGCCTTATCTTCAAGTCCGTGATGCAGGATCGGTTCTAGATGATGCTGCGGAAGGTTGATCACGAAGGGGTAGCGGGTCTCCTGCGCGAGAAGTTCGGTTCGAACTGAGGCCCGCGCCGTATTGGTGGACCGCTGAATATCGCCGATTTCATCGACTCGCAGCGCTTTCGCCAACACCTCATCGGCGATGCCATAGCGCCGGAAGGCTTCGAGTGTTCTGGTCAGGATCGTTCCAGCCTTCGTGTCACTGGAAAGGCCTTCGTCCTCTTCGAACAGCTCGAATGGTATCCCGTAGAATTGCAGCGCCAAAGCTGTGGTCAAGCCGACCGGGCCGGCGCCGACGATGATCACGGGCTTCATTGGGGACTTTTCCATCGTTCTAACGATCCTTTGCCGAATAGGCCGTGTCTCGGCTCAAAGTCGACGCGGTCATTGTTGCGGCATCGGACAACAAAAACATCAGCGGTCCGACGACATCCTCGGGATCGCCAATCCCCGTCGAGGCGCGCCACCGCTCGTTATCCTCGCCGGCATTGGCCGCCCGGTACTGTGGGGTATCGATCACACCCGGCGCGATCAGATTGAAACGAACCCTGTGCTGTGCGACCTCCTTGGCGGCACTCTTTACAAAAGCGATCAAGCCACCCTTGCTGGCCGCATATGCCGATGCCAGGGGCCATCCTTGTCCGGCCAATCCCGACGTGAAGGCAACGATGCTGCCGCTCCGGCGCGCTATCATGCCGCCGATGACGGCCTGATAGCACCAGACGACGCCGTCCAGATTGATGGCCATGACTTTGCGCCACTCAGCTGGATCCATCTCGTGCACCGCCGTGCGAGGCTGAATCGCGGCACCGCAGACCAGACCATCGATACGTCCGTACTCGCGCTGGATGCGGCCGAACGTCGAGATCACGGCATCGCGGTCTCCGACATCGAGATGCATCGCCGCGATGTGCGGGTTTAGCCGGGCCGTGGCGTCCATGGCGCCCTGGTCCAGATCCAGAATGACGACACGCGCGCCAGCTTCAGCAGCGGAGACGGCCAAGGCCCTTCCGATCCCGTTTGCGCCGCCCGTTATCGTGAGTACGCTGCCTTCAAAGTCGAACCGGACACGCATTGTTCAAGACTCCTGTTGGGTCTCGCAGGGGTGCATGGCTGCCTCAATGTCTCTGCGATGATGGCGGTAGCCACGATGCCACCAGTAATTCGGCGAGCTCGACCAGAAGATAGGAGAGAATGCCGAGCAGTGAGAGAGCAAATAAAGCAGCAAATGCAAGCGGTGTATCGAGCTGCGACGTCGCGCTGAGCAGGAGATAGCCGAGCCCCTCGCTGGAGCTGACGAATTCGCCAATCACGGCGCCGATCACGGCCAGGGTCATACCGACCTTGGCGCCGGTCAGGACGAATGGCAGTGCGGCCGGGAATTGAATTTTCAGGAAGATTTGCATCGGACTGGCGCGCAGGCTTCGGGCCAGTTCAAGCAGTTCTTTCGGCGTTGCCCTTAGGCCTGCCGTGGTATCCACAATGATGGGAAAAAACGCGACCAGCCACACGATGGCAAGTTTCGACTGCATGCCGGTGCCAAGCCAGATCATGACGATCGGTGCCAGCGCCACCTTCGGCACCGATTGCAGCGCCACCAGCAGTGGATAGAACATCAGGTTCAGAGGTCGCGAGTTGGCGATCCCTATCGAGATCGGCAAGCCGATCAACAAGGCGAGGAGGAACCCTCCCAACGTCTCCTTCAGGGTGAACCAGCCCTCGCTGACAAGCAGATCAAAGCGGTCGATGAAGGCACGGAGAACCTTGTCCGGAGTTGGAAGCACGACGGTCGGCAGATTGCCGATCCAGCAGATCAGCAGCCACGTCACCAAGATGAGCAGCACGCCAAGAAGCGGGTACCCGACTTGCGAGGCGACCCGTGTTCTCATGGGAGCACCGGTATCGCCTGGTCTTGCGGTGGAATGACGCCGAGCGCCTCGCTGGCCGTGCGCTCAAAGCCCGTGAATTCCGGCGTGAACCGGACTTGCTGAACGCGAGGATAGGGCAGGTCGATGATGACTTCCCTCGCCACCCGAGCCGGCCGCTTGCTGAACACCAGCACCTTGTCGGACAGGTAAACGGCTTCGGAGATGGAGTGGGTCACGAACAGGACGGTTGCTTTGGTCTCGAGCCTTATTCGCAGCAGCAGGTCGTTCATTTCAAGCCGGGTAAATTCATCCAGCGCCCCGAACGGCTCGTCCATCAGCAGTAATTGCGGCCGATGGATGAGCGCGCGGCAGAGCGCCACGCGCTGCTGCATTCCTCCCGACAATTGGTGAGGGCGCGCCTGCAGGAAAGCTGACAGCCCGACCAGATCTAGGAGGTCCACGGCGCGTTGACGGGCCGCCTGATCGCGGCGCCCCAATATTTCCATCGGAAACAGTACGTTTTCGATGACCGAACGCCAAGGCATCAGGCTCGGAGCCTGGAAGACGAATCCATAGTCCCCGAGCGGCTCGGTGACATCCCTGCCGCCGATTTCGATCGAGCCGGACGTCTTGGCGATCAGTCCCGCGATGATCCGCAGCAAGGTCGTCTTGCCGCACCCGCTTGGACCGAGCAGAGCAATGAGCTGCCCCTGTTCGAAGTCGAAGCTGGCATCATCTAGTGCGACGACGGGATCGCTGCTTCGGGTGAGAAGCTCCTCCGAAGCGAATACCTTTCTGACGCGATCGACCGATCCGAAAGCCATTGATCCGTTTCAACTTGCGGCCCCGGCCGTACTTCGGCAGGTGGCCCAAAAATTGCGTTTTGAAGACCAATCCGATTGCGCGATCACTGGGGCGATCTTCGATAGCCGAGGTCCGGAACGTGTCGCGGCAGAAATCGAAAAGTTCTGTCTTTCATCTGAAATATCTTATGATATCTTAGTTGTCAATTTGGTGCACCGCTCAGTCGCCGTGGGCGCCAAGCAAGGCATGTTTCCGAGGAAGCCATATTCTCGAGAAGGAGTGTGAGATGTTCAAACGATTGTCGTTGTTGCTGATAGGCGCGGCTTGTCTCGTTTCGAGCGCTGCTCAGGCGCAGGATCGGGACGTAAAGTTTGCCCTCGATTTCATCAGCCTGGGCCGTCACGCGCCTTGGTACGTCGCGCTGGGCAAAGGTTTTTACAAGGAAGAAGGCTTGAACGTCAGCATTCTTCCTTCCAAGGGCACCGCCGACGCCATCCGGTCGGTCGCGACCGGAACGACCGAATTCGGCTTTATCGATATTCCAAGCCTCGTCGCGGCCGGAAGCAATGCGTCGACCGTCAAGATTGTGGCGGTCAACTATCAAAAGGCGCCTTACTGCATTTTTAGCCTGGATCCGGGAGCGAATATCGATTCACCGAAGAAGCTTGCGAACCTTGAGTTGGGATCAAGCACGGCTTCATTTGTGCCGAAGATCTGGGCGGCCTTCATGGAAATGAACGGGATCGACAGCAAGACCATGAAGGTTACGAACATCGATGGAGCAGCGCGGGTACCGATGCTGGCCGCGGGCAAGGTGCCGGCGATCGACGTCTTCATCATGAGTGAACCTTCCATCAAGAGGGCTATCCCCACCGCCAAACCGGTTTGCCTGTTCGCGGGCGATTTTGGCCTCGACATTTACGCCAATTCGATCGGCGTGGGGGAGGAGTTCCTTAAGAAGAATCCAGACGTCGTGAAGAAGTTCGTGCGCGGGTCGCTGCGCGGATGGAAGTATACGTTCGAGCATCCGGAAGAGGCGGCCAAGATCCAGTTGGAGTATGTCAAGGCGCTGGATCCGCAGATCGTTCTCGAGGAAATCAACATTCTGCGTCGCGTCGCGCTCTCCGACGACGTCAGCAAGCACGGCTACGGATATGCCTCGCCCGAGAAGATGAAAAGTACGGTCGATTTCATCAACAAGAATATCGAGGTTTCAGGAGAAAAGCTGACTGCCGAGCAGATATTCGTTCCCGGCTTCCTGCCTGAACAGCCGATATTGCCGTAACGTTGCTGACGGTCGAACGACACGCCACGGGTTGGCGTACCACAGTCGAGGTCCCGTACAGGAGGTGCCGCTTGAGGTCTAAGAACGCATCGTTCTGTTCGACGGTGATAATGCTGGTTTTGTTCCTGGTGATCGGCGATCGGGACATGTCGGCGCGCGCCGAAACATTCCCCAGTCGCCAGGTGACGATCATCTCTCCATATCAAGCCGGCGGAACGAGCGACATTATCGCCCGTTCGCTGGCGCGAAAACTGGGTGATCTGTGGCGTCAGACGGTGATTGTGGAAAATCGCCCCGGCGCCAACGGCGGCATTGGTATCAATGCGGTCGTGCATGCGCCGGCTGACGGTTACACGCTACTCGCGGTGGCATCGAGCGCGTTGACGCTCAATCCGTTGTTCTATCCGAAGCTCAGCTATGATGCCGGCCGCGATCTTGCCCCGGTTTCCCGCACTGGGGCCGTCCCCAACGTGATCGTGATCAATCCAAAGGTCGCAGCGACAGATCTGAAAAGCCTGATCGCTCTGGCCAAGTCGAAGCCGGGCTCCCTTAATTATGCTTCCCAGGGCAACGGGTCCAACGGGCACATGACCGGCGAGATGTTTCGCCAGCTTGCCGGCATCGATATCGTGCATATTCCCTACAAGGGAAGCGCCCCGGCCGTCACCGATCTCATCGGCGGCCAGGTCCAGATCATGTTCGACAATCTGCCGTCAGTGCTGGAACAGATCAGGGCAGGCCAGCTTCGCGCGCTTGCCGTGACCTCGCGCGCCAGAACGTCGCTGCTGCCGGACGTGCCGACGGTCGCCGAGGCGGCGCTTCCCGGATTCGACAGCAGTGCGTGGTTCGCCGTGATGGTAGCCAAGCAAACCCCGGAGCCGGTGCGCGCGCAGATCGAACAGGCGGTGGCAAGCGTCCTGAACGATCGGGACATCCAGGACAGCCTTGCAGCGGTCGGCATTACCGTTGCGGCAGAGGGGTCGGCCGAACTGGCGAACCGCATCGAACAGGAATCCCGTGCCTGGAAAGAGGTGATTGCCAAGGCGGGCATCAAACCGGAATAGGAGCTATGGTCCATGGCCGATGCTGCTGCGGGACCACCAGCGCAGACAGAATGGCAAATTTCCTGCGGCGACATAACGAGACTCTGTAATGGAAAAAATCCTGCTAGACGTTCATGCCCATTTGATCCCCGCGGCGGAAGCCGGCTTGGCGGATTTCGAAGGGGTGGTCTGGGATAAACCATCGGGCAAATTCTCCGTGGACGGTCATCCCGTCGGCATTAGGAGTTTGTTCAAGCCGCTCGATCTGCTGGAATGGATGGATAAGAACCGGGTCGAAAATGCCTGGATATCTGTCCCGCCGCCGGTGTACCGGCCGCAACTCGATAGAAGCAGCGCCGCACGCTGGGTCGCTGCGCTCAATGACGGCCTGTCGGCCATCGCCGCCGCCCATCCCTTAAGGTTGGCACCGCTGTTCCACTTGCCCGTCGAACATCCGGAGCTGGCCGCCGGCATTGCGGCAGAAAAGATCGCAAAGGGCCACACGCATTTCTCGATGGCCGCGGGCGGGACCGAACATGTCCTGTCGGCGGCCGAGTTAAAGCCGTTGTGGCAAAGTTTGCACGATGCTTCCGGATTCCTGTTTTTGCATCCGGGCGAGGGTTGCGATCCGAGGCTCGACCCGTTTTACCTCCACAATCTGCTGGGTAATCCGACCGAAACCGCAATTGGTGCATCGCATTTGATTTTCGCCGGCATCTTGGAGCGCTATGCACAGATGACGATCTGTCTGGCGCACGCGGGGGGCACCACGGCGGCGCTGGCGGGACGATGGGAGCGCGGCCAGGCAACGGCGCGTCCCGGATTGGATCTCACACTGGAGGCGCCCAAACGCGCGCTCCGCCGCTTCTGCGTCGATTGCATCGCGCATGACGATGTCGCCCTGCATCTTGCTGCCGGGACTTTCGGTCACGACAGGGTCTTGTTCGGGTCGGACTGGCCTTTTCCGATGGGTTTGCTGCAGCCGCATCAGCAACTGGCGCAGACCAGCCCGCGCACCAGACAAGCGATCTTTTGCGACAATCCCGCCCGTTTGCTCGGCAAAAAATGATGGCGTGTCAGCCGAGGTTGACGTCCGAAGTTCCGGCAAGGTCCCGTGCAGTCAGAACGTTCCTGAGTTCGCCGAGGCCTTCACCCCGGACGACGACCTCGTCGCCATCTTTCAGAAACAGTTGCGGCTCGCGGGCATTGCCGACGCCGCTGGGCGTTCCCGTCAGAATGACGTCGCCTGGATGGAGAGTCATGCCGAACGAAAGCTCGGCGATCAGCTCCTCGATCGGAAACGCCATCTGCGCGATGACGGCATCCTGCAGAGTTTGACCGTTCACCTCGCAGCGCAGCCGGATCTTGCGGACGTCCAGTTCGTCCGCCGTCACGATATAGGGTCCCAAGGGCATCGTGCCGTCGATGCTCTTACCCTTCAACCACTGACCGCCATGACGCCTCTGCAGATCGCGTTGCGAAATGTCGTTGGCGAGGCAGTACCCAAACACGTGATCCAGTGCCTGCGACTTGGGAATACTTCGACCGCCTCGGCCAATAATGACGACGAGTTCAGCCTCATAATCCCACTTCCGCGAGATCCGCTCGTCATAGGCAATTGGATCATTGGGGCCGATGACGGATTCCGGTGATTTTGAAAAGAAAGTGGGCGCCTTCGGTCGCTCGACGTCCTGACCTTCGCGCTTGCCAAAACCTTCTTCGAAATGGTCCCAGTAGTTCCAACCCGTGCACAGAACATCGCGGCGAAAGCGCCGGATAGGTGCGGCGAGATCGGCCTGGGCTAATGGAACGCGCGGTCCGCTTTTCAGCGCTCCCCGAATAGTCTGCTCGCGCGTCGCGGCATCCGCCGAGATGAATGCGACGAAATCCTCGACCGTTTTCGGAAACAGCGCGATTTCCTGATCTGCAACGACACCGGGGCGCTCCGCCCCGTTAAGGCGAACATTGGCGAACCTCATGTTGTGTCGTCCTTCAGCTTAGTCGGCCAAAACGGCGATCGCATTGATCTCGATCAGATAGTCGGGCGACGTCATCTTGCAGATCTCGACCATGGTCGACGCCGGCGCAATGCCGGTGAAATATTCTCGACGGACTTTGTGAATCGCGTCGAAATGTTCCATGTTGCGTACGTAGACATCGACCCGGCAGATGTCGTCCAGCGTGCCGCCGGCTTCTTCGACTGCCGCCTTGAGATTTTCGCAGACTTGCCGGGTCTGCTCTTCGACGTTGCCGATCCCCGCGATGGATCCGTCAGCTTTGCGCGACGTCATGCCCGAGATGAAGACCAGCCGGCCTTTTGCTTCTATCATCGTCGCTTGCGCGAAATGTCCGTTCGGTTGGCGGAGTTTATCGCTCATAATCTTCTGTTTGGGCATTTGAGGTCCTGCTTATGCGATGAGTTGTTGGGGAATGGGCACGCTTAGTCGTTGCGCGGCGTCGCGCAGAGCCTGCACCGTCGGCGCCGCGACCGAAAGATCGCCGGAAAACTCCCGATGGGCCTTGACGGCCCGATCTCCGGGCATGCGGATATCTCCTGCGCCAGGCGCGCGGCGAGACGACCGTATTTTTTGCCCGAACTCGGCAGCCTGCGCGGCGAATTCCTCGACAGGCCGGAAGCCGGCAATATCGATGGCGAGAAACAGATTCGAACAGCCATACGGCTTTGCCAGGTCACCATAGAGCGGCTGCACGGCGTCCCCGATAGCTCCCGATGAAAGTCCCCCAGCCAGCAAATCGATCATGACCGCGAGCCCAAAGCCCTTGGCGCCGGCGGCAGGAAGCAGCATGCCGTTGATGGCGGCGGTGGGGTCGTTGGTCGGCACACCCTGATCGTCGGCCGCCCACCCATCGGGAAGGGGTCGCCCCTGGCTCTCGGCCAGCCGAATCTTGCCCATGGCACCCGCGCTCAGGGCGAGGTCGAGCACGATCGGTTCGTCCTGGGTGGGAACCGCAATTGCGAGCGGATTATTGCCGACAACACGCTCGGCCCCGCCGGGCGCAGGAAGCAATGGGCGTGTGTTCGCCATGACGATGCCGGCGCAACCGCCCAGCGCAATTTGGCGCGCAAACCGGCCGGCGGCCCCGAAGTGAAAGGCGTTCCGGACGGCTACGGCCGCCATTCCCTTTGCCCGCGCACGCGCCACCACGAGCTCGACCGCCTGTTTGGCGACGACATGGCCCAGAGCGTTCTCGGCATCGATGACCAGTTGCGTTCCCGTGTCTGAAACGATCTTTCCTTGTGCCGCCGGATTCACCGATTTCGCGCCGATGCGGTCCAGATACATCGGTAGTAGCATCGTTCCGTGAGATGGCAGCCCCTCGATGTCCGCATCGACCAAGGCTGTCGCCACGATGTTCGCCTCCGGCGCCGGCGTTCCGGCCGCGACCAGCAACCTCTGCACAAAACCCGCCAGCTCGCTCGATGCTACGACCAATGATTGGCTCATGACCGGGCAATCTGCTCGCACGGCATTAGTGGGCGTCGCGTTCGTCGGTGTACCAGGAGGGTTTTACCGGGTAGTGCGGACCATCATAGATCTCGACCACCACGGTTTCTTCGTGCGCCAGGGTCGGCCCGTGTACATTGCCTTTCGGATTGCAATAGAAGCTGCCGGCTTTCAGCGTCACGCCCGTGCGGGTGTACTCGTAGTGCCCCGAAAGACAGAACATCATCTGGTTGGAGGCGTGCATATGCGGTTCGGGAATGCTGGCTCCCTTGGAGAACTTGATCAGGGCGACTGAGGCGCCTGTCGCCTCGTCACGCCACAGCATCTTTTCGTGAATACCTGCAAGCGATTTTGCGCGCCACGGAACCGAATCCGTCTCGATCAGCAGTTCGTCGAGGCTTGGTGCACCAGCCGGAAGGTTCATCTTTATGCCCTCGCAAGAACGACCGGACTGCCCGGCCGCCACATATCATGATATTTCACGTGATGTGTTTTGGAAAGCGAAAGATGCCCCCGGCCTATGGCATTGGCTTGCGTCGCGAATCCCACGATTCCCGGCGTTGGTTCGGCAGGTCTGCTGGCGGGCTGGTATTGAAAAAGGCCGGGCTTTCGGCTGTTTCACAGGTCGCGTCAGGACGCCTGTTTTTGCTTGGACAAGCCTGGATTGGGCCGTTCAAGGTGCAGAAAGTTCCTTACAGGTGAATTCTGTAGCAGGGCGACGCGCTCCCTGAGGCTGGTTAAATGATCGCGCAGCGCCTTGGCCGCGCCATCCGCGTCGTGGGCCTTGATCGCCTTGAGAATCTTGCGGTGCTGTTTGTCTGAGGCATCGGTATCCAGCGTCTGCCAAAGATGGAGGTACCATGAGCGCGTGCAGCGCTCGTGAAGCGTTTTTGCGAAATCTCCCAGAACCCGGCTGCGGGAAATCTGATGCATCTTGGTATGAAAGGCATGATCGCACTCTACAAAGGCGTTTATCTCGTTGCCCGCGTGGCTGCCCTCGCTATGCGTATCCAAGATCGATTGCAGATCCCTTATGTCGTCCGCCGTCGCATGCGTCGCCGCCGATCGTGCCAGTTCCGCTTCCACAACCATCCTTGCGTCGAGAAACTCCAATATCTGACTGATGGAGTCCGGCTGTATGATGACGCCCTTGCGCGGGACGACGTCGATCAGTCCTTCGAGTTGAAGCCGTTGCAGAGCCTGATGGACGGGAGTTCGACCTAGATCCAGAAGATCGCAGATCGCGGCCTCGTTGAGATATTGACCGGGCAGAAAATAGAGCGTGATCACCTTCTCCTTGATTGCCTCGTACGCCTGGTCCGTGAGCGACATCACGCTGCCATTGCCCTTTGCGGCGATCTTCTTTTTTGCTTTCTTGAGTTTTGCCATGGGCTTGCGATGTCGTGCTTTCGCAGTGAGTATTGCACTATCCGGATAAATCCTAGCAGAGTCACTTTGCCCAGTCGAGCGGGCTGAGCACCCAACAGCCTGTACGGTCTTCTGTTTTCCGGATCCGGACCGACCTGCGATTCCGTCATCATATCTAACAGTGGCGACGCGCTTCGCCAAGGTAGGCGTCCTTCAAGACTTTTCCCCGGACGGAAGCTTTGCCAGTGGATGTCCGCGCCGCGTCGACGCAACAGGCGGAGCGTGGGGCGTGACGCGGAAAACTTTAGAACCGGGCTTCTCGCTCTCAGTGCGAGCGAGCCGCGCACTACGTGATCCCGGAGGGAGAAAGATCCAACCGCAAAAAGCAGCCGAAAGCGGCTGCCTCACGCTCGCGCCGCGCCACCGCCCGTTGACAGCAAAATACTAAATGTATAAACATATGCATCCGCATATTCATGCCAGAGACTACCGTGGACGAAATCAGGCTCAAACTGCAGTCGTTTTCAGCGGAGACGCCAGTCGTCCGAAGTCTCGTGTTTGTAAAGGAGCAGGGCGTTCTACCTGATTGGGAAGCCGGTGCGCATGTTCGTGTTTCGCTTCCGGGTGGGGGAAATCGCCCGTATTCGCTGATGGCGTTGCCCGAGCTCGGCAAGTCGCGTTGGGGCCTTGGGGTCCTTCTTGAGGAGAAGGGCAGTGGCGGCTCCCGGTTCATGCACTCGTTAAAAGTCGGTGACGTGGTGAGCGTGTCCGCACCGGTCAACCATTTTCGTTTGCACGAGAAGGATGCCCCGGCAATCCTCTTTGCGGGGGGGATTGGAATCACGCCCATCCTGTCGATGGCGGCGGTGTTGAACGCGCGCGGAACGCCCTACTGGGTACACTACGCAGGCCGCACGCCGGAAAGTTTGGCGTTCCTGCCGCAGATGCGCACGATTTGCGCAGCAGCCCTGTCCGTGCATCACGACTGCGATGAAACTCGGTTGGATATCCGCGCGGCCCTCAAGGACGGTCCGTCGAACGCGCACGTCTACGTTTGCGGACCGTCCGGCATGATCGAAGCCGTCAAGCAAGCTGCGGCAGAGCAGGGCGTTCCCCAGGAGCACGTCCACTACGAACTCTTCAAATCAGATCAGGCTGCCTCCGAGAATACGGCGTTCGAGGTGGAGATATCGTCCAGCGGACAAGTCATCGAGGTCGCCGCCGACGAGTCCATCATCGACGCTCTCGAGAAAGCCGGCCTTGATCCTCTTTACGACTGCAAGAGAGGCGATTGCGGTGTCTGCCAGTGCGGCGTCATTTCGGGCGTTCCCGATCATCGTGATGTCATTCTCAGCGATGACGAGAAGGCATCCAACAAGGTCATGCAGATCTGCGTCTCGCGTGCGAAATCCCCACGGCTTGTGCTCGATATTTAGTGCCGACCAAACGAGGTAGACATGTACAGGAACAATGCATTCGCCATTCAGGCTCTGGTGAGGGACCGTGAGGTTCATCGCGACGTTTATGTCGATCCCGAAATCTTTGAGCTCGAACTAGAGCATCTTTTTCCGAACAGTTGGGTCTATGTCGGGCATGCGAGCCAATTGGCCAAGTCCGGCGATTTCATCACCGCAAGCATAGGACGACAGCCTGTTCTGGCGGTCCGCCACAGTGACGGCGCGATCAACATCTTCCACAACCGCTGTCCGCATAAGGGGACCAAGATCGCCTCGGAGCCATGTGGAAATACGGGCAAATTTTTCCGCTGCCCCTACCACGCGTGGTCGTTCAAGACGGATGGCTCTCTCCTCGCCATTCCGCTCAAGAAGGGTTACGACGGAACTGGCTTCGAAGAAATGCCGGCCAGCGAGGGGCTTCCGAAGGTCAAGAACGTCGCCGTCTACCGCGATTTCATTTTTGCCAAAGTGAACGACGGCGGCCCTTCCTTTGAGGATTATTTTGGCGAAAGCCTGTCGACGATCGACAACATGGTGGATCGGTCACCCGAGGGAAAACTCGTTATTCAGGCTGCTCCGATCCGCTACATGCACACCTGCAACTGGAAGATGTTGGTCGAGAATCAGACGGACACGTGTCACCCCATGGTGGCCCATGAGAGTTCGGCGGGAACGGCGATAAAAGTCTGGAAGCGTGAGCAAGGCGATTCGAAAGAAACGCCCATGGCCGTGCAGCTCTACGGCCCCTTCATGAGCCCGTACGAATTCTACGAGCAATCCGGAATCAGGATTTGGCCGAACGGGCACGGACACACTGGCGTGGCGGGCTCAATTCACTCGGATTATTCGGACATCACGGGTTATTTCGACCAAATGGTTTCTGCCTACGGAGAAACGCGGGCTCGAGAGATTCTCGGTGAGGTGCGGCACAACACCGTCTATTTCCCGAACATCATGGTCAAAAACTCCGTGCAAATCCTGCGGAACTTCATTCCGGTTGCCGTGGACAGGACGCTGGTTGAGAGCTGGGTGTTTCGCCTGGTCGGCGCGCCGGACAAGTTGTACGAGCGCGCTTTGATGTACAACCGCTTCATCAATGCGCCGACGTCGATCGTCGGCCACGACGATCTTGAGATGTACGAACGGGCGCAAGAAGGCCTGCTATCCAACGGCAATCAGTGGGTTAACCTGCAGCGTCTCTATGAGGCGGGAGAAGAGAAGAACGTCGCCGCCGTGATCAATGGTACGTCTGAACGGCAGATGCGCAACCAGTATCACGCCTGGGCGCAATTCATGACTGCGGATATGGGCGGGCGGACAGGGGTGACGTCGTGAACGAGAAAGCAATCGTCGATTTTATCTATCGGGAGGCGGGACTTCTCGATTCGATGCAGTGGGAAACCTGGCTGGAGCTGTTCCACCCCGAGGGACGCTACTGGCTACCGCTGGAATGGGCGCAGGAGGATCCTGTCCTGCAGCCTTCCCTCATGTATGAGGATCTGCTGCTGCTTAAGGTTCGAGTCGAGAGGCTGTCGGGCGAGCGAACCTTCAGCCAAAAGCCGAAGAGCCGTTGCCATCATCTGCTACAGGCGCCGCAAATCATCGAATGCGACCCTAACGCCGGCAGTTTCAAGGCGCGGACCGCCTACATCTATACGGAGACACGCGGTGACGTGCTTGAACGTTTTTCCGGTTGGGCTTCCCACGAACTGGTCGTTGTCGACAACGACCTGAAGATCAGACTCAAGCGCATCGACTTGATCAACTTCGACGCGCCCTTCAGCAACATCCAGCTATTCATGTGAGATGCACCTTGGCCAGCGAGACGGTTTTCTCACGCTTCCGCGACACGGCTCTCCGGCGACAGGACGCTGCGTTCCTCAACGTTCTTGATGAGACGGCGACCATCTATGGCATCGAGGCCGGCGAGATCAGCTACCGTTCCATGATGCAGCGGGTCGCGCAATGGTGGGCCGTATTCGCGGCAAGAGGGTATGGGGAGGGACACAGGGTCGGTCTTCTCCTGCAGAATCGTCCGGTCTTCCTCGAAATCTGGCTCGCCTTGAACAGCCTGGGTGCTTCGGTCGTACCGATAAACCCCGACTTGAGATTGAGCGAGCTCGAATACATCATCGCCCATTCCGAGATGAACGCGGCGTTTGTGCTGGCTGAACGACGCGACGAGGTGGAAATGGCGGCGCGTAACAGCGGCCGGCCTATTCCGGTGGTTGTCGTTTCTGGCGATGTTCCCGCACCATTTGACGGTGCGCGGCAATCGGTCGACGGCGGGCAATCTACTGAATGCGCGCTGCTTTATACGTCCGGAACCACAGGGCAACCCAAGGGCTGCGTACTGACAAATGAGTACTTCCTGCATTCGGGCGACTGGTACCGCGACGTGGGCGGTCTGATCAGTTTGCGGATGGACGCGGAGCGGATGATCACGCCGCTTCCTGTCTTCCATATGAATGCCATGGCGGTCTCGGTAATGGCGATGGTGACGACAGGGGGATGCCTGACGATGGTCGATCGCTTCCACCCGCGCAGTTGGTGGGATGCCGTACGCGCGAGCCGGTCGACCTGCTTGCACTATCTGGGCGTCATGCCGTCGATGCTGATGGGGGCCCAGCCGTCGGAGTTGGACAAGTCTCATTCCATTCGGTTCGGCTTTGGCGCCGGCGTCGACAAGCAGCTCCATGGACCGTTCGAAGCGCGCTTCGGTTTTCCGCTGCTGGAGGCATGGGCGATGACGGAAACCGGCAGCGGCGGTGTCGTTGCAGCCAGTCGCGAGCCGCGCAAGATCGGGACGAGTTGCATCGGCCGGCCCGCACCGGAAGTAGACGTGCGAATCGTCGACGAGCATGAAAACGAAGTGCAAGGTGACGCGCCGGGTGAACTATTGGTACGACGTGCCGGTGCAAATCCTCGGTATGGCTTCTTTCGCGAATACCTGAAGAATAGCGAGGCGACCACTGAGGCGTGGAAGGGCGGATGGTTTCACACCGGCGACATCGTTTCGCGCGATGCCGACGGCGACCTTCATTTTGTCGACCGCAAGAAGAATGTGATCCGACGTTCCGGCGAAAACATCGCTGCCGTCGAGGTGGAAACTGTCCTGAACCGCCACCCCCTGGTCCGGCAGGCTGCGGTAGCAGCCGCTCCCGATCAGGTGCGCGGCGACGAGGTGGCCGCACTCATCGTCGCGGAGCGCGCCGGTGCAGATGGCGTAACCGCAGAGGAAATCGTCCGCTGGTGTCTCGATCGGATGGCCTATTACAAGGTGCCCGGCTGGGTCGCTTTCGTCGATCAGTTGCCGCTGACCGCGACCGAGAAAATCCAGCGCGCCGGTTTGAAGGATATGGTGTCCGACACGATGAACAGGGGAGCCTTCTTCGACACGCGCGCGCTGAAGAGGCGACAGGTGTGATGAAATGCAGGACGGGAGTCGGTGCCATTGTGCTGCGCATTCCGATAGGGGTTCCTCATGAGCGTTGCTCCGCTCAGGCTGCGAATTGGCCCACGGGCAGCAGCACGCCGCGGGCGCATTCGGAGCATACCGGACTGAAACCGCCGGCGTTCGGCTCCGTCATCATCGCCGCTTCGTTGAATATTCAGCGCAGATCCGAAGTCCGCTTCAAGTTCTGGCATTGAGTCTCGGAGAGCAGCTATGAGTGACGTTCGCACCACCCTAATCACCGGTGGGAATTCCGGTATCGGAGAAGCGCTGGCGAGAAAGCTGGTCGAGAAGGGGCAGCGGGTGATTTCGCTTGGATTGGAAAAGCCGGGCTGGACCCACGATCTGCTGCACGCCTACCAGGTCGATCTGACCAACATCGAGCAGACGCGGGGCATTGCGCAAGCGATTTGCCGTTACAACGAGATCGATCATCTCGTTCACAATGCCGGCATGATATTGCCGAACCTGCTTCCCGACGCCAAGGCCGAGGACATTCTCACGCTGGCCCAACTGCATCTCGGTACACCGATGATCCTGACCCAGGCGGCGTTGGAGGGCATGCAAGAACGGTCTTTTGGACGCATTGTCTTCGTCAGCTCCCGCGCCTCGATGGGCATGCCGACACGTTCGGCATATTCCGCAACCAAGGCGGGCATGCATGGATTGGCGCGGACCTGGGCCCTCGAGCTCGCGTCCAAAGGAATCACCGTGAACGTCGTCGCGCCCGGACCAGTTCTGACTGAAAATTTCTGGGGTATCGTTCCGAAAGATTCGGAGTTGCAGCGGAAGATCGCGCATAACGTACCCGTCGGGCGGGCTGGCTTACCAGGGGACATCGCGCATGCGGTGGAATTCTTTCTGGACGAGCGTTCCGGCTTCGTCACCGGCCAGGTTCTATACGTCTGCGGGGGCACCAGCTTGGCCGGTCTGTCGGTCTGAGCACTCCGGAGACCGGCAAGTCTGACTCAGATATCGTGTTGCCGTACATTTTGGATCATCTTGTCGAGAACACGTGCGCAAATCTCGACCTCACGGGGGTCTATGCCAGCGACCAGCGCCTCATAGTGTCGTTCTATCATGGGCCAGATTTTCTTCAGCAGGGCTTCCCCCGTTTTCGTAAGTGCGATCTCTCTGCGCCTCAGGTCCCTCTCGCCGATCTCACGTCTGACCCAGCCTGCCAAAACCATGGAATCGATCGCTCGACTGGCGGTCGACTGCTCGGTCACCGCCAGGACCGCCAGTTCATTTACCGTCAGGGTCTTGTGGATGTACAGGATGGAGAGCGTCCTCAGGACGACGTTATTCAGACCGTGCTCGCTCAGATCGCGGTTTTGATCAAGGTTCCACCGGTTGGCCAGTCGGTTGATGAGATAAGGGAGGTAGTTTCGCAACTGCTCCGGAGTTTTCGGCGGACCCGACTTTTGTTTGGTTGGCGATACGGTTTCCATGATGCAGTTTCACTTCTTCTTTGGCGCGTGAACGAGGGCGGACAGGGATTTCAGGGCGGCAGAGGTCGCCTCCAATTCTCCGGCCGATGCATTTTGAAAGCATTGGACGAGATGCCTTTTGTGAATGCCGGAGGCCTTCTGGAACAACGTATCGCCTTTCGGTGTTAATCTCACAATGAACGACCTTCGATCGTCGCTGGATATCTTCTTGCTAATCAGGCCGTCTGCCAGGAGGCGTCGGACCAATCCAGATACGTTTCCTCCAGAGACCTTGAGATTTTGGGATAGCTGGCCCAGGGCCAGGCCTTCCTTATGACGGTCGAGTTGCGCCAGGACGTCAAATTTTGCCACCGACAGGTCGAATTGCGAATTCAGGATGCTATTGAGCGACGAGAAAATGTAGCCGTGCAGCGACAGTATCTGTAACCAGAAACGCGTTTCACGTTGTCCGGAATCGACAGTGGCTAAATCCTTCAGTCCTACTAGCATGATATGATCTGCGTCCTTTGAACCGGATTCTCGCCTTAGAACGCGCGTAAGAGAGGAAACCACCAATTAATTGTCCTTAGACAGCGGCGCGATCAAGCGAACTGGGTGACGCCGTCTCGGCCGGTCGTTCTCTTCGATTCTGTCGGTTAAGCTACCAAAAAACGGCGGATTATACATCAATGCGGACCGAGCGTCCCGTGGGCCGACGAGAATACCCTTGTTTCCGCGGGCGAGTTTTACGCGAATGTCTTAATCGTCTGGATGGTTCCTTCGAGCTCTCGACCTGTGCCTTCCTTGAGGGCTGCGTCTCGCAAGCGGCGTGCCCAATCGGCGGCGTCCGCACGTGTTTCGATGAGCTTGATCGCGGATATCACCTGATCGAATTTCGAGAGCCCTCGCGCGTGGGTGTCCGAGTAACCCTTGATGAGCCGCCGGCACTGGAGAATCTCGACCCCGAGTTGATAATTGCTGCGTACGGCGTCCGTGGCGGTCTTGAGCCATTCATCACGATGGGTGACCTCGGCAGCATGGCGAAGCGAACGGCGCCGCATGCCGCGAAGTCCACCAACGACGTAAAGACCTAGAAACCAGTAGATCGAGTAGGTCTGTACTCGGCGACCCTTACTGATGCGACGGTCGAGCCAATGAAACAAGCGAGGTCGCGCTTCGATCCATCGGCCGAGGCGGGCCGGCAGCATCCCTGCAATTTCTTCCATGCGGGGATGCATGAACTCGGTCGTCTGAAGAACCTGATCCTTCCCCAGGCTCATCTCTCTTTCGATGCGCTCACGGCGGCTGGCGCGGGTCTTGAGATCGGCGACGCGGATCACGTCGTCATAGGTCATGGCGTTCGCCAGATATTTGGCCGAAGCGTTGGTGAACAGATAGTCCTTTTCGCTGCCGGCGCAGTCCCGATCGACGCCATGGAGACGTTTCAGGATGTCGAGATACTCTTGCCCGTATGCGAGGTCCTGATAGTCGACCACTTTCCGGAGCCCGGCATAGGCCATGAGTTGGGTCGCTTCCGGCAGTTCCTGTCGCAGCCGAACGAGCAGCGACCCTAACCGATGATCGTGCGCCGATGCGGGCACGACTGCCTTTGGTCTTGAATGCGCCGGCTCGGAAAGAGGGGCGGCATCTCCCGCTTGGGCCCGCCGGAACGCGGCATCGAACGTCCGCGCACTGGCATCCGCGCCTTTACCGCCTGCTCGTATCACCTCCAGATAGCTTGCGCGCTCGAAGGGCAGGGCACCGGAGCCGGCCAGCGCTCCGAACAGCGCGGACGAGATGACACTGCCGTTTTCGACGGCCAGGGCATCCATGTCGAAGATGATTTTCTTTTTGGCCGTGACGCCGATCGCGTCGGTCACCTTGCTCTTGTCCGCAATGCCGTTGCCCGGGGCCATCTTCTCGGCGATCGCAAGGGACCGATGGTTCGAGGCTATGAGCGTCGTGCGATCGGGCGTCACAATGCCACGCAGGATCGATCGCCCGGCCTCCATGAATTCCGACGCCATCACAATGTCCACGTCACCCGGCGTGGGCATCAGCGACAGGATCGGTCTGCGGCCGTCGAGCGGCGGCATCATCTCAACGTAATAGATGGTGGCACCGGTACGCTGTGCGACTCCGGGTACCGAGGTGGATTGGGCAACCCAACCCTGGTCCTCGGCCAGTTTGACGATCCATTCGGTCAGTACGCCGCCGCCCTGGCCGCCCATGGCGACGACGGCGATAGCGATCGGTCGCTCAGTCGGGGCTCCGGCCGCGGGAAGGGAGAGCCGCAATGTTTCATCCCTCATGCCGCCACCTCGAAAGCAACTCGCCGCCGGTCCCGCCGCCGTTGCAGATAGCGGATGAAGGTCATCGACAGCTTGGCCTTGAACTTGT
>Ga0193724_1000001_pt1 | contig 57857 bp, 39 predicted proteins | sample H2a1metaG_FD_146005 | JGI IMG/M metagenome (GOLD analysis project Ga0193724, IMG submission 146005) | Soil microbial communities from a riparian zone of the East river system, Colorado, United States - H2a1 | ecosystem: Environmental > Terrestrial > Soil > Riparian zone | place: USA: East River... | reverse complement strand
TTCACAATCTCTTCAGATTGCTACTTTAAATTTATCTGAACCGTTTTTAGTTAATAATCAAAGCAATCCTGCTTTAATGGCTAATTTTATACTAGATCAATGAAACTCTTCTGGATTCAATAAGAAACAAGATACATCAATCACGTTTGCATTTAAATGAAAAAGAGTTTGAATATCTGATATATAGAAAATTTTTGTCATTATTTCTTTTAATTATTTACCCCCTTTAATGACTCTTATATTTTATAATAATAATATATATTTATAAATATATATAAAGTAATTACTTTAAAACCAGTACTGAGCAAGGTCGGATAGTTGCCAAAAGGCTGTGTAACACATCTTGTATTAGACCCCTCTTACCTCCAATTTTATATTGAGATTTTAGTCATTAAAGTGTGAGATAATACAATTGATATTCCATTTAGGAACATGAATATAACATTGACAACTTATATTTAACGTTAATTAAGCGTAAGAATTAATTAGTCAGGGCAAAGTCCGAGACACTGACTTTAATAAACAGAACTTATTTTAAAACAATGATTAAATATCAAAATTACAAACATTATAAATTCCCTATTACTATTAATCCATTAGATTATGGAAAATTAATTATCCAAATTAAAAATATATTTGTAGTACAATTTAATGAAACTAATATATTTTTAATAAATCAATATGATGAATTAAATAAAATTAAATTTTTTAGAAAAGGAGAATTAATCTTTGAATATACAGATGTTAAAATTAATGAAAATACATTTAATAGAAATTTAGAAAATAATAAATTCACTTTTAAAAATAATACATTAATTTCAGAAATGAGAGAAAAAACAATCGTTCGGCTTATTTTGTTTTGTTTTTATTTTATAATCTTCTTGATAATTTTTGTATTACCAGTATTTGTAATTTATAATTTCTGATGTGAATTTTCATCTAATAATATGTTAGTGCCCGATTATTCAAATTCTTTTGCTTGTACTTTGTTAGTGAGTAAAGCTATGAAAGGAAATAGTGATGTTAACCCCCTTTTAAAACCTGAGGATCATATCCCAATATTAAGTTTCCTTTTAAAAAATATAAAAGATCCTTTGATAGCATTTTTAATTTGAGAATTTTGTTTGATATTATTTTTTTATATTATATTTGGAATTTTACCAGATATTTTTATAAATAATGAAGATATAAATATGGCAGTAGCTGCATTCTCATCTAAAAATATTATTAAATTAAGAAAAACTAGAATGAAAAATATTTGAAATGTTTTAACATTAAATTTTGGTAAAAAAGTTTTCACAACTTCTTTATTTAAAAATAAATTTAATCAATTTTGAGAAAATATTCACTATCAATTTAATGAAAATAACCATTTATTTATATTATTTAAAATTAAATACGCAAATAATGATTTGGTGTCTATAGGAAAACTTCAAAGATTAAATAAATCTGATAAAAATTGATATATTGATTTTATTATAGAAAATATGAAATTTAAATCAGAATATTATAATGAAACTCAAATAGATTCAATTATATTTAGTTATGGTTTTAAAAAGGGATCAATACCCAATAAAGATAATATAAATTTAAATATAAAATCAATGATAATCAAAGATATAAAATTACCTATATCTTTAAATCCGATAAATTTTGGAAGACTTTCAAAAACATTGAATATTGAAAATGGACAACTTTTTATTCTTCAAAATAACAATGGAGAAACAATAATGTTTTCTAAATTTAATGAACATAATGAAATTGAATACTTAAAAAATGGTATATCTTTAATCAAATTTAAAGATGAAATAGTTTCTGAGAATAAATTTGTTAGAATAATTGATAATAAAAATTATTATTTTGAAAACGGAGAACAATTTGCCATGACAAAAGAAATGAAAAGTAAATTCATATCTAAAACAGCTAAATCTAAAAATTTAGTAAATAATTTTATAACTTTAGATATTGAAACTTATATTAAAGATAATATTTTAACTCCATTTTGTATATCTATATACGATGGTAAAAGTATTAGTAATTTTTATTTAACAGATTATAAAAATGTAGATAATTTGATAATTACTGCTTTACAATCAATTATGATTAGAAAATATAACGGCTATAATGTTTATATGCATAATATGGCTAAATTTGATATAATATTTTTATTTAAATATTTATTAAAATTAGGTTTGGTTCATCCGATAATTCATAATGATAGAATTATTTCTATTGATTCTAACTTTGGTAAAGATAATAAATATCAAATTAAATTTAAAGATAGTTTATTATTATTATTAAATTCCCTAAGTAAATTATCTAAATCCTTTAATATAGAAAATCCTAAATCTTTATTTCCTATTTTCTTTGTAAATGAAAATAATTTAGATTATATTGGAGAAGTTCCTGATTTTATATATTTTAAAAATATTAAATTAGCAGAATATAATAAATATAAAGCAAGTTTTAATAAAAATTGAGGTTTAAAAAATGAAGCTATTAAATATTGTAATTTAGATTGTATTTCTTTATATCAAATCTTATTTAAATTTAATGATATGATTTTTGGATTATTTAGTAAAAATATTCATCATTATCCAACTCTTCCTAGTTTAGCTTTTGCAATATTTAGAAGTAATTTTATGAAAGAAGAAAATATTCCTCAATTAAGTGGTAAAATTGCTAATGATATTAGATCTGGTTATACAGGAGGAGCAGTTGATATGTATATTCCTAAGCCTCCAAAAGATGTAAAAATTAAATGTTATGATGTAAATTCTTTATATCCCTCTCAAATGGAATCAAAATTAATGCCAATAGGAGTTCCTAGTTATTTTTATGGAGATATTAGAAAAATGGATCATAATGCATTTGGATTCTTTTATTGTAAAATAATTGCACCTGATAATATAATGCATCCTATTTTACAAACTCATGTTAAAACTAATAATGGAACTAGAACAATAAGTCCTATTGGTACTTGAGAAGATATGATCTTTTCAGAAGAATTAATTAATGCTGAAAAATATGGTTATAAATTTGAGGTATTATGAGGGTATACTTTTAAGTCGGAAGTTATCTTTAAAGATTATGTTGATTTTTTATATAATTTAAGAACTCAATATGATAAATCTAATCCTTTAAACTTTATAGCTAAAATATTAATGAATAGTTTATACGGGCGATTTGGAATGGAGGATAATTTCGCAAACATAAATATAATTCACAAAGATTACTTTTCAGATTTTGAAAATAAATATTTTGACAATATAATTAAAACTACTGAAATAGATGATTATTGTTTAGTTGAATTTGAAAATGTTAATAATGATAATAATGAAGATAATACTCATAATATCAGTGTTGCCATCGCATCAGCAATTACAGCATATTCTAGAATTCATATGACTCAATTTAAAAATAATCCTAAAATTAATTTATATTATTCAGATACGGATAGTATTTATGTTGAGGAAAATAGTGATATAGATATCGGATTAATAGATAATAAAATATTAGGTAAATTAAAATTAGAAAATATTTGTAATAAAGCTATCTTCTTAGCTCCTAAAGTTTATTGTTTAGAAACTATAGAGAGTGAAACAATTTATAAAGTTAAAGGTTTAAAACACGAAGTAGAATTAACTATGGAAAATTTTGAAGAATTACTTTATAAAAACTCATTATTAGTAAAAACACAATTAAAATTAAGAAAATTTTTAAATAAAAGCCATATTGAAGTCTTAGAACAAGTTTATACCTTACAGGTTACTGATAATAAAAGAAAATTAATTTATAATGAAAACAATAAATTGATTAGAACTGAAAGTTATAGAATTTCTAATTCTAAAAATTTAAAATTTTAACCCTTTTTATCTATAAAAATTTCTTTTGGTACATTACTTATAAAGTCTACTTGTTTTATACTTAATTTTTCTGTTAAAATTTTTAAATTATTATTATTGTTGTTCATTTCTTTTATTACCTACTCATCCAATCATAGATCAATTAATCTTAAATGCTATTTGTGAAAAACATTTTGCATACATAGATGAATTAAAATGTTTTTCTAAGAAATATTATTAAACTAGACTAATTAATTATTTAATATTTTCTAGATAATTAGAAACAACCCAATAAATGTAAAGAATTAAAAATAATATAAATTAGAATATATATTTTCTATAAATTTAATATAATATATTTCAATAGCTGAAAAAAGGAATTGAACCTTTGTCTTACCATCATGAATAGTAAGTTTTAACCATTTAAACTATTTCAGCTTAATTAATTTAATTAAATAATTTCTTTATTATTTATTAAAATAATAAAATGAGTTAGAAGAAAAATATATCTACAAGACTAATTAAGTTCATATATTCTATAAAATAATACAATTATAAAATATTACCGATATAATCTAAATATTAATAAGTCTAAGTATAAGACTTAAAGATTTCACATTTAAAGAATAAACTAATTAAATATTTAATTAACTAATTAATAATTAATAAATATTTCTGAAAACTTAAATTAAGAAAGTATTTGATATTATTATATTTATTATTTAAATGAATATTTTTCTGTTTTTTTATCCAAAGATTCTCTTATCTTTATTAATATACAATGAAATTTATAAAATAAACTTTTTATTTTAAATTTATTTATAGACCTAGAACTTTAACTTAAAATCTAATATAAATTTTATATTAAATTTTACAGGTTTAAATATCTTAACTCATTCTTAATTAATCATTTTATTATTGAAATGAAATTTATTAAATAAAACTAATTAAGGGTAAAATCAGAGATTTGAACTCTGAACAGCGTCGCCACAAGACGTTATTTTGCCAATTAAACTAATTCTACCTTATTTTGTATTTAATTTTTATTAATTGAACTTATATTCAATTAATTAAATTGTTAATAATTATCACATATTTAAATTATTTTTGTATTTAAATATCTATCATAAATAAATAAATTTTTAACAATAATTATTTTATTTTTTTCAATAAATTTTCTCTGTGCATTCTTTTATAGTATTAATTAAATAAATATAATTAAATAAATAATATAAAATTATAAGGGGTAAATAACACAAAATTAATTAGTCTTTAAGAAATTTAAATATATAAAAAAAATATAATTTATATAAAATAAAATTATAAATTTAAAATAATATTTAAATTTTATCTATAGCTAAATCCATTAAAGTATTTTCTACCATACCAATAATAGGAACTATTATTAAGAATCAAGAAAAATAAAATGCTGTAGCAAATTGTCCTACTTCTACGAAAGGACTTTCTGGATGTTGAGAACCAATTCACATTAATATTACAAAATTAACAATAAAGAATCATAGAGCTAATTTCATAGCTGGTCTAAATTGACTACCTCTAATTCTAGATAAATCAGTTAAAGGTAAAATTAATAAAATTAATAATGAACCAAACATAGCTATAACTCCTAATAATTTATTAGGTATAGATCTTAAAATTGCATAAAATGGTAATAGATCAAATAATATATATTATTTAGGATTTATTTTGTAAAGCATATCTTTATGCATATACTGAAATATATGGTTTCTTACTGATATAATACTTTCTTCTCAAATATAAATTCTATAACCTTTTTTATGGTTATGAATAGAACATTTTACAAGAAAGTCAGGTTTAAATAAATTTTCTAAAGTATTTTTTAATAAAATTACTTCTTCATATGAAAAATTATATGTACTTAAATGTAAACCTTTATTTTGAAGAGAACCATCATCCATAATTCAATAAGCTAGCCCTCTAGGAGTTAATAATTGGTTTATATTCAAAGGTACAATTTTTTTATTATGTATATTATAAAATAAATTTCTATAATAAGTAAAACAAGGTAAAGTTAATGTAGCAAAATAAATTGAACTATAAGTATTTTTAGTTCTTTTATCTACGAAAGATCTTGATTTAGCTTTAAATTCTTTAGATACAAAAGGTTTAAATAAATCAAATATGTGATAAAAATAATTTAAATGATGTTCTCTTAAACTACTTTGACCATAAATAAATCTACTATTACCGAATCTACATTGTAAATGACCATCTCCTAATAATAAACCAATTAGTATTTCACTTAATGGATTATCAATACTGAATTTTGATCTTTCGCCTTTGGTTAATCTTTTGTTAACAGAAGTCGTGTAATTTTTTTTACATATTAAACTTACAGAAGTTATCAGATCAAATTTTATATAAATATATATACCCATAGATTTTCAAAAATGGCTGGACTATATCTTCATCCTTTAATTAAAAATATAAAGGAGCTTCACGTGTAGTCTCTGAGGATCCTACTTAAAATTACAAATATTTTTTTATACTTATTGTTTAATTGTCAAATATAATTAAAAACAACGATAAAGGGTAATGTAAACAAAACAAATAGATTATAATTAATATAAAAAACAAAACAAAAAAAAATTATACTTTTGTCTTGTTTACTCTTTTATTCAATTGGGAATTTTAAAGAAAAAGGGGGTAATTTGTTAAAATTTAAAAACAGAATAAGTTATGAATTCAATTTGTAGCTAAATCATCAAATATTACAATAGTTCTATAATAGCAAGTAATAAGTCATTAATTCAATTTGTAGCTAAATCTCTCTCTGGAAATGCACATATTAATTCCATCATTTCTTCTTCAGAAATTGAATGTTCAGCCATTTCTTTAACATATAGGCTACAGAACTCAAATAATTTTAATTCCTGAATAGGACATACATTAAAATCTACATCAGGCATGATAAATTCAACATTTCTAAACTTACTTTCAAAAGATGGCATAATCAATAAATCTGGATCTTGTACTATTTCATCAAAATCAGCTGTACTAGCTGTATCATAATCAGATATATTAGCATGATCAGAATCTGTATCCAAATCACTGTCAGTTAAAGGATCTTCTATGTTTGAATTAGGTACCATATTTTCATTATTAATAGCTTCTATCTCTTGGTTTGTTAAAGCTTCTGTATTATTAGGAAGATTAGCTATATTATTACCCCTAATTAAGTAATATACGGAACAGCCTAAGATTAGTCCACAACCGATTATTATTCCATAATCGTAGAAATTATTGTCAATTAATAAGTTCTCAATCATTAGATTTTTATTTTGTTTTTAATAGTGTCTAAAATGTATTACAAATATAGTTAATACATACTTTTATTATATTTGTTTTTTAGTTTTGTTTGTTTTTTATTTGTAATTTTTGGGGGTTTCCTGCTGATTGTCCATTGTAATATCTTTAAGATTTTAACTATCATAACTATGATGAGTACTTAAAGCTTTAGGAGTTTCCAGCATATAGTAAAGTATATTTTTCATAAGATTACTCTTAAGCATGACATCTAACATATCATTCAGGAACTATAGAAGGAGGTGTACTCATAGGATTAGCTGGAATATAATTATCACTATGTCCTAATAAATTAGGATAGAAGAAAACTATCACAGATAAAGCTAATAAAAATGCAAAGATAGTTACAAGATCTTTAAATGTAAAATAAGGATGCATTGCATATCTATCTCCATTTGAAGATATACCATTTGGATTATTTGAACCATGTGTGTGAAGAGCCATTATATGAGCTATTACTAAAGCAGCTAATAAAAAAGGTAATAAGAAATGAAGAGAGAAAAATCTATTAAGTGTAGCATTGCTTACACTAAATCCTCCTCAAATTAATTCTACTAAATCTTGTCCAAAAAAAGGTACTGCTGATAATAAATTAGTAATTACTGTTGCCAAATCTTTAATTTTACTTATTCTAGCTTACGCTTAATATGTTTAAAACAAGTGAATCATGTACATTATAATTATCTTAAAAAAGAATTGTATTAGAAATTTTTAGGGTTAGGTAAACTAAACATACAGAGATTTAAAAAAATTTTTTACTCTTTTATCAAAAAAGGGGGTAAAAATTTAAATTAAGAGATTCTCAAATCATTAAGATTTTAACTATAGATGATAATAAGACATAATAGTAAGAATCAAATGATTAATCTCTGGTTTAAATAAACTCATAGCTGGCAAATGTTCAATTATAAGTCTTAACTCTGTCTGAGTTATACCAAAATGAATAATATCTTGACTATAAAGGATATTTAATTCTTCAAATTTTACTTGTTGAAGTATATTAGCCGGTGTATTAATAGGTAATTCATGTAAATCCATTGCTATCTGTCTTCAGTCTTCAACACTTTGATTATTTAATATAGTTATACTATCTAATGAAGTAGTATTATCAAACGTAGCTACATTAGTTCCGTCATCTATACCTGCTAAATATGCATTTTCAGTATGAGTCATCATTCCTTCACTTATTTGTGGTTCTATTCAATCCATATCCTCAAATACATCTTCAGAAACATATGTGTTTGATGATGTAACACTTAAACTTTCAGATACTAATGTGTCTGATGAAGTCATACTTAAACTTTCAGATACATTTGAGTCTGATGAAGTAACACTTAAACTTTCAGATGCACTTGAGTCTGATGAAGTCATACTAATAGGATTAGATGCTATTGATGATGTAAGAGCTAATGCATCTTTTTTTGAATTATTTGTTATAACAGAGATATTTTCAGAAGAATTTTGTGTATTTAATTTGAAAAATATAATACTATAAATAATTCCATTAGTAGCTAAAATAGCAAATAAAAATAATATAGTTTCAAGAAATAAATTTGTATTCATTAATTATATTAAATAAAGTTTTAATCTAAAATCAGTACTAAATTAAACAATTTAATAACCAAAACGAAGAAATTTAAAAATCAATTTGTAAAAATTTTTATACTTTCATTCTTATCGAGAATTAATTTGAAAATGTTATTTTCGAGATTATTCTTATTTTAAAATGTTTAAAAATTAATAGGTTATATTATATAATAAATCATTTAATTCTTTTTTGGAATATAGAAGAAAATTTAATTTGTTTAGGGTAAATTTTCTTCTATTCTTTTATATATTTTATAAAATGTTTAAGAATTTTATTCCTATCTATTTTTATTTAACATTAGTACTTTTTTAATTTTAACCCTAAAATTTTATAATACAAATATAATGCCTTGTGCTTCATTAAAATTTATAATGAATAAAGATTTCGACTGTACATTAAGCATCATTTCAGACACCCACCGATGAGCCAGTCTGTCGCGATAGTTTACTCTACCGACGGTCTTAACGCTAAACAAACATCTTTGACCTGTTTTCATCAGTATTGCTATAATGTGTTTTAATATAAATTTTTAGTAAAAATTGCTTTATATTTAACATTATAACTATATATAAATATATTAAATTAATTTGTATTTCATTTCAGGAATTATATATGGAGATACTATATTTATTAGATCTGTCATAGATTCTTTTCATATATAAATTAAATATTGATCTTTTTTTCCAGCTGATTGAATAGAAGCTTTAATATTAAAATTATTATTTAATGTTTTAATAAGAAGTAAACAATCATTATAAGAAAAAGAATTAGTGCATAATTTTAAACTTTTACCTACTTTAGCACCTTCATTCATAATTCAGATTGCTAAAGCTAAAGGAGTTAAATATTGATCGATACACTCTGGCACATGTTTTATTTGTTGGTCATATCATAATTCATATATTCAATTAAAACTTGTATAAGTTCAAGTTGAAAATCTAGCTACTTTTCTTATTTTACCTTTATGACTTAATCTAGTTGTAATAATAGGTAATTTAGATTTACAATAACCTAATTCTGAAAAGAATTTATGTAAAAACATTAAATAATTCACATGAGAAGCTTCTTGATAGAAATTAAATCTAGTACCTATTCCTAATAATCTTTTTTCACCTTGACCATCTCCAAGAAGAGAACCGAATATAATAGAAATTATATCTTTATTATGTGGTCCTATTCTATAAATACCTTTAAGTCTACTAATTTGAGGTAGATTATAAAAATAAAAAGGTGTGATTAATAATAAAAATAAACAAATTAAATATAAATTATACATTTGAGGCTTATTAAGGCCACCTCATAAACTCATTTGACCATAAGGTAATACATATCCTAAAAAAGCTGTAGCCATCATTAATATAAAAATTATTACTCCTATACTTCATACTAAAATTCTAGGTGATTTATAAGAACTATAATATAATCCTCTAGCTATATGAGCATAAACAAAAATAAAAAAGAATGAAGCCACATTAGCATGTGTATATCTTAAGATTCAACCTGCATTAACATCTCTCATAATATGTTCTACACTATTAAAAGCAAAATCTACATGAGGTTGATAATGCATTGCTAAAAATACTCCTGTTAATATTTGTATCACTAAACAAGTTCCTAATAAAGAACCAAAATTTCATAAATAAGATATATTAGCTGGTTGAGGGGAATCTACAATATAAGAATTTAATAATCTTAATAAAACATTAGTTTTTAATAATCTCATTTATATTTATATTACATTTGAATTTTAATTAATAATCTTTTTATTTATATATATTCTTTATATTTTTTTAATTTATGATAAAAATAAAACAAAATTTGTATTGTTTTAAAATGTTATAAAATATTAATTATGGTATTTTACCCTATTTTAATAAATAGTTAATAGAAGTATCTTAAATAATTATTTAAATTTTTAATATAAATTAAAATTTATTTTAGATAATTAAATAAAATTATTTAAGTTAAATTTGTAATTAATCATTTAATGATAAATTTAAATAAAAATAAATATAATATTTATTATAATATAATAAAAATTATACAAATTCATATTTTAACTACTTACTTGATAAAAATATTATTATTAAACATTTGTTTAATATTTTAAAATAAATAATTGTTTAAATATTCTGACAATGTAATTAGTTTATTGATTTTATATTAATATGAATCTAATTTAAGCCTAAGAAGAGTTGAACTTCTATAAATTTCTCATCAAGAAATCATTTTACCATTAAATTATAGGCTTTAAGAATTTAATTAATTTATAAAAAGTAAATTTTTATTAAGTTTATATCTATTAATTAATAAAAAATATAAGTATTTACTAATACTGAGATGTATAGGGGGTAATGATTAAAAATAATTAAAATTATAAATAATATAAAGTTAATTTATAAATTAAGATAATTATACAAAATTTAAATGAATTAACTATTAGCTTGATCAACTCAAGCTAAATAATCTTGTACTGAAACAGCTTCAACCACAATAGGCATAAAGCCATGTCATACTCCACAAATTTCACTACATTGACCATAAAATGTACCAGTTCTTTCAGCAATTATTGATGATTGATTTAATCTACCTGGTACAGCATCTACTTTAAGTCCTAAAGAAGGTACAGCGAAAGAATGTATCACATCAGCTCCAGTAATTATTAATCTAATATGACAATCCACAGGGATAATTACTTTATTATCCACATCTAATAATCTAAATTGACCTAATTCTAAATCAGAATCAGGTATCATATATGAATCAAATTCTATAGATTCTCCACTTTCAGTTACATAATCAGAATATTCATAACTTCAATATCATTGATGACCTACTACTTTTATTGTTATTGTAGGTGATATTACTTCATCTAATAAATATAATAATCTAAAACTTGGAAAAGCTATGGCTATTAAAATTAAAGCTGGTGTTATTGTTCATATTAATTCTATTAATGTCGATTCTTCATATAGTTTCTTATATGATTGGACTATATCTTACCCTTATAATGGTTTTCACGTGTAGTCTCTGAGGATCCTACTTAAATTATACTAACAAATTATTTCAATATTTTATTAAATTTAAGAAAACAAATTGTAAACACAAGACAAAATAAAAATAGAATTTATATTTATCTCTTTATTAAGTCTACTCTTTTAAAAAATTACAAATAAAAAGGGGGTAATTAAGTTAAATAATATTTTGTTTGTTTTCTTAAATTTAATATTTTTTTATTTTGTTAAATATTATTTTTTGGGTTTCCTGCTGATTGTCCATTGTATTATCCATTAGAATTTTAACTAATAATAAATTTAAATTATAGTATCTAAGGCTTTAGGAGTTTCCAGCATATAGTGAAATTTTATTCAAAGTTTTTCTAAGTTTATTTAGATGAAAATTTATATCTGTCTTTAAAAATTTCACCTGAATTTCTATATTTTATAACAGTAGTACCACTTATACCTAGAAATTTACCAGCTCTTCTAGCAGAAACAAAACTACCTATTAATTTAAATCCTTTTGAAGAAAATTTTTCATATATATTAACAGAATTTCCACTAATAGCACTCATTAGTTTTTTAGTTTCTTCTGTGTGAAGATTCCCGAATAAAGCAGATTTTTCTTTCATATAAGCCCCTTTTAAAGATTTACTGATTCTTGCTTTAGTTCTTTCTGAATGTTTTGATTTTAGAGAGCTTCCTGCTATTTTTAATATATTATATTCTGGATTCAATTTATCGAAATAGAATTGTTCTCTAGTAAGTAGATCCGATTTATCGCAATATTCTAGAATTGATAAAGAAAAATTAGAATATCCGTATTTTATTAATGCTCTATTAATTGTTAAACTAGCTTTACTATTTATATAACTAATATTAAAATAATTCTTAAATCTATTTGATAAATCACTAGATTGTCCAATGTATATTTTTTTAGTTATATTATTAGTTAACATATAAATTCCTGATTTACTTTTATTTTCATTTAAGATATCTTTTTTCATATCAAAAACATTTTCATAAAATTTAACAAAATTAACATTGTCATTTCTTAAAGAATTTTTAGATAAAGTGGAGTAACTATGTTTAAAGACATACACTTCATTTTTAAATAAATTATTATTTAACTTAGAATACTTTTGAATAGGCACATATTTACCATGATTTAAATATTTATGAATTATAGGTGAATTTTTTATATTAAAATAATATATTGAAGAACCTAAAACTCAAAATACTCCAACACAAATAACTATTAAATAAAAAAATATAGTATTATGTAGTTCTACTATCCCAGTAAACCCTGGAGCAGCACTGTCTTGAAACCCTATTTGTCATGGTTGAGGAGCATCATTGTATAAGGTATTAAATATTGTTAGTGTATTAAACATTTGTTTATTATTTTTATTATTTTCTCTCTTAGATTTGATTAATCTACTTTTAATTTGTATTTAATATTATAAATTATTATAATATATTACTTATTAGTATTAATACTTTTTGATATATTATATTCTATATAATTTTTTTATTTTATAAATAATATATCTAAAGTATCCTAAAATTCATCTTATTCAATTCTCTCATATATTTAAATAAATAATAATAATTTATTTTAATCTTAAAATTTTAATTATATAACATTTAAATAGTATACTTTTATATTTATAATTTAATAATTATTTAAAGGGGGTAATATTATTAAAATAAACCCAAATTAGTTATAAACTAAAAAGGTAATAATTAATATTAAATTATATAAATAATATAAAATTTAATAAGATTAATTTGAATAAATTTTAATTATAAATTAAAAATTTAACTTATTATTTATTACTTAATTTAGTAATATACATTCTTATTACTTGTTGAAAACTAAATAATGGTAATACATATTTAGAAAATGTATAAATTAAAGAAAGTAAAGTTAAAAATGAGAATGAAAATTGATTAACAAAATAAAATGGTATTAATTGAGGCATTAAAATCTAATGAAAAATATAAGGATCTCAAAACAAAAACAAAATAATTTAGTTTTTGTTTTATAATTAGAGAACTGTCTCTGCATTATAAGCAATTTTAAATTTAAAAAATTTAATCAATTTTAAAATGAGACATTGATTGAATTTCTATAAATAAATTCTGTTATCATATTAAAAATATTAATGAAATGGTATAAATTAAATAAATTTATTTAAATTATATAACTAAAGGAGGTAAATTTATTAAAATATTAATAATAAATATGTCATTAAGGTTTAGAAGGAGATAAAACTATTATTAAAGCAGCTATATAAATAATAAATAATCTTATTTCATTTAATAAAGAAGTATCTATTAAAATAGGAGCAAAAATTAAGAAAATTAAAGAAAGTAAAGATAAAGTAATATAAATAGAATATGTAGTTATAACTCCAGTATCTAACTTACTAATATTTTTACCTGTGTTAGTTAAAGTTTGAGATAAACCATGAGGTCCTACCATTTCTATTATACCTCTATCTAAAACTTTAGAAATAATATAACCTAATTCTAATCCTTTATTTATGATATAATTATTATAAATTATATCAAAGAAATATTTACCATTAAAGAAAGTATATAATTTTTGTCCAATTAAATTATTAGTTAAATCAATTAGAATTAAGGGACTTTTATGATATAAAAAGATAGCTAAACTAGCACCAAATAGTGATAATAAAACAGGTAATAATTTAATAATTAAAGGTAAACTAAATTCAGCTTCAATTAAAGAAATATTATTAGGTTTAATAAATATTGCATTATTAAAGAAATCACTAGCCATACCTACAAATAAATCCGAAAAGATAAATCCAAAAAATATACTAAATAAAGCTAAGAATAATAAAGGAATAATTACTTTATTATTAGCTTCATGAATATTTAAATAAGATTGTTTTGATCCATTAGGTAAAGTTAAGAAAACTAAACAAATTAATCTAAATGAATAAAATGCAGTTAAACCAGCTGTTATACTTCCTAAAATGAAAGCATATGTTCCACTAAAACTATATTGACCATAAGCTAATTCTATTATTAAATCTTTACTATAAAATCCAGTTAATCATGGAGTAGCTAATAATGATAATGATCCTACTAACATAGTTGTATAAGTAAAAGGTAAAAATCTTATTAAACCTCCTATTCTTCTTATATCTTGTTGATCTGAAAAACTATGAATTACTGCTCCAGCTCCTAAAAATAATAAAGCTTTAAAAAAAGCATGATTTATTACATGCATTAAAGCTACATTATATTGACTTAAACCTACAGCCATTACCATATATCCTAATTGACTTATTGTTGAAAAAGCAATTATTCTTTTTAAATCATTTTGAACTAAACCACAAGTTGCTGCAAAAAAAGCAGTAGTAGCACCAGTTAAAGTAATAATTAATAAAGCTGTACTACTATATTCTAATAAAGGTGAAGATCGTAATAATAAATATAATCCAGCAGTTACTAAAGTAGCTGCGTGAATTAAAGCTGATACAGGTGTTGGACCTTCCATACTTCCTGGTAATCAAGAATGTAAAGGTATTTGAGCTGATTTAGCCATAGCTCCAGTTAATAATAATAATCCTATTATAGTTAAAGCTGTTTCATTCATAAATGGTACTAAACTAAATATTGTAGCATAATCTAATGATCCAAATAAAGCAAATAATGCAAAATATCCTATATTTAAACCCATATCTCCTACTCTATTCATAGTTAAAGCTAATATAGCTGCTTTATTTGCTTGTATTCTAGTAAATCAAAAATTAATTAATAAATAAGAAACAATACCAATCAAATCTTAAAAATAAAGAAATTATTTTATAATTACTTAAAATAATAGCTTCCTCTTTATTTTCCTGTACATTTATAACCTTACAGGATTTACATAATGCCCTAGTATTTTATTTTAAAGTAAATTATTATACAATTTATAATGAGGCACAAGAATATTATAATCGTATAAAATAATTTTACAAGTAAGTGTAAACAAAAATTTAATATTTTATATTAGTTTTGTTTACTCTTTTAGTGGTTTAGAATAAGAGGTGTATTTAATAATAGGATCAATAAATTTTATTTCTTTACTACTTTATATGGGACTAATTTACCATTTCTAAAAGAAAATTGTTTATTATCCAATGTTCTTATAAATGTAGAATTATCTAATTTTCTATCAGTGTATTCATACTTTAATTCACCTGATGTAAATAATTCAACTTCGTTAACATTATTTTTTTTTGATAATTGTAATATTGTTTTTGTTTTTTTAACTCTTTACTAAACAATTTTATAATAAATTATATTATTCTTATACCTTCATTACTTATTCACAAAAGGGGGTAAATTTGATTAAAATAAAAAAAAAAAACAATATTATTATAGTATAATAAATGAATATTAATCATTAAAATGGATTTAAAATTTCCAAAAATAATGAGTGCATTTCACTTGTTCTTATTAGAGGCATTACATGTGTTTCTACTATTTGGTTTGCAGTTGGACCACTTATTGATCTATTAATAACATTTTGACCAAATAAAGTAGTTATTTCCTGAATTTGTTCGTTTGATATGTTAAATTCAAATCTTCGTTCAACTGTATCAAATTTTGTCATTACTGTTGTATCTCTATTTGGGCACACAGTAATTTTATTAGTTTCGGAATTAATAAATAGACACATACTCATTTTAATGATATTAGCAGCAAAAGCTGATCTATATCTATAAAAAGCATAACCTGATAATATAACAGTACTTATACACAAACTATGAAATATTAAATCATAAGTTCATATAAATTTAACCAACATAAATAACATTATTAAAATTCTAAATACTCGAAAGTATTTTTTTACTTTTTTAATAAATTGATTGCTGAAGTTATAAAATATTTGATTAAAATATATAATTATACTTACTAATCTAATTATAAAAAATAAAAATCCTAAGATACTAATAGTACCTGTTAAAAATCCGAAGATTACTAATCCGTAATCAGTTATATAATTGAATAAAATCATTAAAAAATATATTATATAATTATAGGCAAATGTAACAAAAAACAAAACTAAATTAATTTTTACTTAATTTAGGGATTTATTAGTTATAAATCTATTCAGAAGAGTTATTAATCTTATTAATTTTTTTAAGATTAATATTAATATATATAAATAAGGGGTAAATAATTTTAAAATAAAAAAATCTAAATCAAAATAGGTATTAATTTTTACCTTCCTGTTAAAAAGACTCCGCATTCCCTTTTGGAGTTAAACCAAATTCTTCAATTTAATTTTCTAATAATTGATCGTTAAAAAAAGTTAAAATATATTCTTCAATAAAAATACTATTGATATTCTATCCGTTGAACTAAGGGAATTCATTTAATTCTATCTTTTTATCCATCTCTTTCTTTTAAATAAAAACTATTTATCTAATATTTTTTATTTCCTTTTGCTTAAGTTCTAAAAGGGGGTAAACTAGTTATACTTGTCTATTTTCTTAGACTTTCTAATCTTTAAATTTATAAAGTTTATAAAATATAATGTCTTGTGCCTCATTATAAAAATTATTAAAATTATAATTTTTATTAATTTTATAATTACAAATAAACAAAGATTTCGACTATGCATTGAGCACCATTTCAGGCACCCGTTATTGAACTAGTCTGTCGCGATTAAAATTGTAACCGACGATCTATTAATGAAGCTAATTCATTTGATCGTTTTCAATAACGTCGCAAAAAAACGTAATTAGCTAATTTATTATTTTTATAAATTCTAATTTCTTATTATTCTTCAATTTAATTTTCTAATAATTGATCATTTTCTTACTATGGTAATAATAATGTTGACTATTTGTCCGATCCTAACTTATAGTATAATGAAGGTAATAAATAAGGTTTAATAAGATTAGTAAATAATTTCATAGAATTAACATGAATATATATAATATGACCTTTATTTTTATCACATTTTTGGGGTGTAGCAATAATATTATATTTACTTTCTAATACTTTACAAAGAAAATTCACTTCTTCAAATGTAAAACAATTAGTAGCAATTCTAACACTTTTACCTAATCTAGAACCGTCATCCATAAATCAAATGGCTAATGCTAATGGTGTTAAATATTTTTCAATCTTTAAAGGAACAAATTTTATATATTTATTATCAACTAATTTATAAAACATTTCATGAATTCAATTAACACTAGAAAATGTATAACTACTAATTCGATATTGATAAAACACTTTACCTTTTTGTTTTATTCTTATTTGTAGTTTAGGTTTTGTATTACTACAATAACTTCTACTTGATAAATAATTATGAAATCACATTAAATATTCTACATTATTATTTGATTGTTCGAATATTATTCTTGTTCCTATACCATTTTTTCTTTTTTCTAAATGAGTATCTCCTAAGGTTGATCCTATAATAATAGAAATAATATCTATATTATGAGGTCCTATTCGTTCCTTAGAAGTTAACTTTTTAATTTTAGAATACAATTTTTCATTACCAACTATATTTAAACCTATAATACTATAAGTAAAATTTTCATTATTATCCCATTTAAGGCATTCTGCGATACCTTCTCAACCTACAAACATTACAAAAAAATTAGCTCCTGATACTAAAACTAACATAAAAAAAGTGAATAAAGATAAATAAGAGAAAAATCTTTGATTATGAGGATCTTCAGCCATATAATCAGTTGAAAATATATGAATAAATGAAGAAATATATAATACAGGAATAAACATAGATACTGTTAATTGATCAAATAAAAATTCTCATGATATAGTCATATATTCTGAATCTATTCAATTAAATAAATTAATTATAACTGGACTTGAACTTAATCCTACTTCATAAAAAGCAATAGTAGCTAATATACTAGATAAAATTAAACAAGTACAAGTTATTATATGAGATCCTGTTACTCCGATTTTTCGACCTAAAAATCCTGATATAAATGAACCTAATAAAGGTAAAATTAATATTGTTAAATACATTAAGTTTCTTGTCTTATTAATATATTTCCTTTAATTCTATAAACTGCTACAATAATACTCAAACCTATTACTGATTCAGCTCCTGCTAATGAAATTATAAATATACTAAATATTTGTCCTATTCCATCATCAAAACTAAAACTTGATAATAATAATAACATAGTTACTGCTAATAACATTATTTCTATTGCAATTATCATTAATATTATGTTTTTTCGGTTTAATATAAAACCTAATATTCCTATTAAAAATAAAAATAAGGATAAATTCATAGTATTATCGTATTATAAACCCTTTGGGACGAATATTAAATGTCTAATATTAATTTATGATATTAATATTACTTGCTAATTAAAAAATACATTATATTTTGTTTAGCGGGTTTTATTTTTTAGTCAAATAAAAATTTAAAAAAGGGGTTAAGAAATTTAGAAATATGAAAATTAATAGTTTAATTTAAAATCTTATTTAAATATTATTTTTATTTAATTACCACCTCAGTAATAAACAGCTATAAATAAGAATAATCAAACTACATCTACAAAATGTCAATATAGAATTGCAGCTTCATGTCCTTGGTGATGTGTATCAGTTAAATGATAATTAATTATTCTAATAAAACCTACTAAAATAAATAATGTACCAATAATTACATGTAATCCATGTAAACCAGTAGAAGCATAGAAAACTGTTCCATATACTGAATCACTCATTGTAAAACTAGATTCAGAATATTCATAATATTGTAAAGCAGTAAATATTATAGCAAAAATTATTGTTAATAATGTACCTAAGATAGCTCCTCTTCTATCTCCTTGTATTAGAGCATGATGACCATAAGTTACAAATGCACCAGATGATAATAATAAAATAGTATTTAATAATGGTATTGCAAATGGATCTAAAGGTGTTATACCTTGAGGAGGTCATACTCCTCCTATTTCTATTGTTGGAGATAAACTAGAATGGAAGAAAGCTCAAAATACACTTAAAAAGGCAAATACTTCACTAATAATAAATAATACTACTCCAATAGTTAAACCTTTTTGAACTTGAATGGTATGATGTCCTAAATAAGTACCTTCTGTTATAATATCTCTAAATCAAAGTATCATACCAAATACTGTTAAAGTAAAACCTAAACTTATTAATTGTCCACCATGAGTAAAACCTTGCATATACATAACTGCACCTAAGGTTAAACTTAATAATGAAAAACTAACTAATATAGGTCATGGTGATGGTTCTACTAAATGATAAGGAAAAGATTGAAATTGATTTCTATTTATTTTATTCATTATATATTTTTGTGTTTTATTTGTATTAAAGTGTTATTATTAATTATAATCTTATATATGATATATTTTTAATTAATAAATTTTTTATTTTATCTAAACAAATATAGATAGAATTAATTACTTAAAATATAATTGAAATTAAAGTTATTTTTACTTAAATCTCTTTTAGATCTATTTATTATATATTTATTTAAATATTTATTGTTTGTTTGTATTATTTATTTCTTTTTTTTTATTTAATATAAATAATTTATAAGGAAAATTTAACCATTAAAATTAATTAATTGTTAATAATATGTCCAGTTTTAATAGTTATACTAAATACACCTCTTTTATTTTTATTAACAAATGTTTTAACATTCATTAAATCAGTATTAGCTCTAGCTAAACTACCTTTTTGGATTAATTTAGATTTAACTCTTCTTTGAATTTTTTGTGTTAAAACTTTACCAGCTAATTTTAAACAAATTCCAGATAAAAAAGAAGGTATTTTATTATTACTAAATCTTTTTTTAAAAATTTTAGTTTTACTTACTTTAAATAATTTCATATGAATATATCTAAATTTAATAAAAGTACTTAATATACCAATAAGATTAGCTAATATATTACTTTCATTTTGTGGAGAATATATTCTAATTAATTCTAATTCAACAGATTTATTAAATAATTTACTTAATAATTTAACTAAATTTTCTAATTTATAATAATGTAAAATGAAAAATTTAGAATGTAAACTACTTTTAAAATATTTTTTTCTTAAAGGTTTTCAATAATAAAATAATGTAATTTTTATTAAATTAGAATTAATTGAAATTATAGGTTTACTTATTATACTGGACATATTAAGAAAGGCTGATTTACAAATTAAATATAAATTATGTAAATTTTTATTAATTTGTTTATAAGATTTATTAGTAAATGTATAAAGATGATTACTAATATTTGCTAATTTAAAATTAAATGGACTAATTAATCTCATATATTGTGATTCATTCATAAACATTAATCTTGATTCATTTAATTTTGGTTTTGAAAATTCTTTATTTAAATCATTTAAATTTTCTGATTTAGAAATATTTAAATTATATTCATTTTTATTTAATAAATTTAATAAAGATTTATTAGTATAAATTATGTTTTCACTTAATTTTATACTTAATTGTGTAATTTTAGTAGATTTTTTTCTACTTATAAATTTATTATTTTCTAATTCTTTAACCTTAAACATGTTTTCTATAGAAGAATCCATTATTATTTGATTTATAAAAAATTTTAAATTAGGTAAACTATTATTTACACTTAATTTTATATTTAAATTTTTAATATTATTCATTAAAAGATATATTATATAATTATAGGCAAATGTGACAAAAAACAAAACTAAATTAATTTTTACTTAATTTAGGGATTTATTAGTTATAAATCTATTCAGAAGAATTATGTATTATGAAAATTTTTAATTATCATTTTTTTTGAAGATGTAAAATTTATTTAAAATTATATTTAAATAATTCATTTGTATTTACTTTTTTAATCATTTTTATATGTTATATCTAATTAACATTAATTAGTATAAATTGATATTTATTTTTATTGAATATATATAATAAATAATTAAAAATTTTCATATATTTTTTTTACTTATTTAATATACAATTAAATAAAAAGGGGGTAATATTTATAAATTTATTCTTTACTGAATTCAAAGAAACAAAAATTGAATTAATATAACAATTAATTTATTAAAGGTTAATTCTATTAATTATATTCTTAATTAATAAAAATAAAAATTAAGAATATAATAATAAGAAAGCAATCATTAAAGAGAACAACCCAGTAGCTTCTGCTAATGCGAATCCTAAAATTGCAAAACTGAATAATTGTCCTCTTATTTGAGGATTTCTAGCTGTGGAAGCAATTAATGAAGAGAAAATTAAACCAATTCCTGCTCCAGCTCCAATTAACCCTGAGCAAGCTAAACCTGCACCTATGTATTTTGCTGCTATTAACATTTGTTTTTTTATTTTTTTTTATAGTGTCTGAATTATATTATATTATATATATAATAATATATACTTTTATTATATTATCTTATTTTTAGAATTTTATACTTTCCCTTTTAATTAATTAATTTAAAATATATATTAATTAAAAATATTTTAAAACATACGAGTAATCAGATTCGAACTGATGACATCTACTTGGAAGGTAGAGGTTATACCAACTTTACTATACTCGTTTTATTTTTTTATTAGGTTTAATTTATTTTTTATTTTTTTATTCTTTACTTTTAAATATTTTTATATTCATTAATATTAGACTATTTCTATCAAATTTAAATCATAGAACATTAATTGAATTTATATTAAACCTGATGTGATTATTCATATATTTAATTTAAAAAAGAATTAAATAAAAAGGGGGGTAATATTCAAAATGAAAATAAAAATATTATGTTTTTTGTTTTTTTAAAATTAATTTTATAAATTAAGGATAAAGTCAAATGAGATAAACAAAGAAAACTTACATTAAATATTAAAAAGTTTTTCTTAAAACATTTATAAATAACCTTGTAACACATGAATAATTTAACTATTGTTATAATTTAATCAAGAAATATAAATTGTAAATATATTTTTGTTTATATTCTTTTAAGAAATATAATAAATTTAATAAAATTAACAAATTTTATAATAAAAAAAATAAAATAAATACTTATAAAAATAAGATAAAATATATATGAAATATTAAGAATTAAATTTTCAAAATAATTAAAAAAATTAAAAAATAAATATTCAGATTCTAAAGAACAATGAATATTAACCACATTAATATTAATTGGAGCATCACCACTAATAACAGTAGTATTATTTTCCATATTTGTCATTTTAGATGTTTTATAATGTTTATGATGAAAAGGTACCATATCTTTAAGGAAAATAATATGATCTTCAATTTTTTCAACTGTTAATAATACATAATTTTTATAATTAGAATCTATAGGTGAAGTATATGATTCTTGATGAACTGTTAAATCTAAAATAGGTCCCACACCTAAACCAAAATGAAAAAAAAATGTAGGTTCAATAGGTGAAATTTTTAAATAAATACTAGATAATTTAACTCCTACAGCATAAGCAATTAATTCTCCATAATTTTCTACTAAGGAATTTAAACCTTTTATATAAATATTATTATATAAAATTAAATATTCGGTACTATCCATATAAATTACATTATATATTAAATAAATATAAAGTGAATTAAATATAAAAACACTTATTAATATTTTTTTTATTATAGATGTTTTTGAATTAATATTATTATTATTTTTTAATGTTACTTTTATTAATAAAAAAGTTAAAAAAAATATTAATATATTTATAAAATAATTTGATATTATTAAATAACAAATTATTAAATTTAAACTAAAATTATTATGATTTATATAAATTAACATTTGATTAATATAATTTAATTTATTTATATTATTAATTTTCATTTTAATTAACTAATGATTGTATCTAAAATTAGTATTAAAATTCTTTTTTTAATTATATAATTTTAATAACTAAGACAATTATTTTTAATAATTTATGTTTTTGTTTAATTAGACTAATTTATTATTAGTATAAATTAATAAAAACTTAATTAAATTATTAGTTTAATAAAATTTTTATAAATTATATATTTTTCTTGATTAATTCAAGATTATATAAATTATTATGTCAATTGATTTTTAATAAAGAAAAATAAAACGAGATCTACCAGATTCGAACTGGAACCTTTCTAAATGACAATTAGAAACTCTACCAATTAAGCTAAGATCCCTTAGATATATATTTCACAAGAGCAAGGTGATTTGAACACCTACCAATGATTTTGAAGATCATTATACTGACCGTTAATACTATGCTCTTTTATTAATTAAGATTTCTTTTATGGTTTTAATAAAAAAATGTTAATAAAAATAAAAAGAGGGGGTAATATTATTAAATTAAATAATAATATAAAAATATAAATTTATTTAAATATTATAAAGTAAAGAAGATATAGAAAAATGTAAACCATCTAAAATAACATTAGGGAAGATACCTAATAACACAGTAGGTAATAATAAAGAGATTAATAGATTAAATTCTCTTCTAGAAATATCTTTAATTGGTTTTAAATGAGGAGAATAATTTCCATAAGAAATTCTATTATATAAATAAATAGAATAAATAGCAGATAATACTATACCAGTAGCACCTAAAATTGCTATTAAAGGACTTCTTTCTCATATTCCAATTAAAGATAATTGTTCTCCTAAGAAATTTAAAGTTAATGGTATACCAGTATTACTTAATGTAAAAATTAAAAATAAAATAGTAAATACAGGCATATAAGTAACTAATCCTCTTACATAATGAATAATTCTAGTACCTGTTCTATCATAAATTACACCTCCTACACAAATAAATAAAGCAGGAGAAACAAATCCATGAGCTAAAGCTAATAAAATAGCACCTTCAATACCTTGAATTGTATTAGAAAATAAACCTAATATAACAATACTCATATGTGCAATACTTGAATAAGCAATTAAAGCTTTAGTATCTTGTTGAATAATTGTAGCTAATGAAGCATAAATTAAAGTTAAAATAGCAATAGTTTGAATTAATGGAGAGAAATAATTAGTAGCATCAGGTAAAAAATTAATTAAAACTCGTAAATAACCATAAGTAGCAAATTTTAATATGGTAGCTGCTAATAATATTGAACCTGCTAAAGGACTATCAGCATGAGCTCTATATAATCAACCTGTGAAAGGTCATAATGGAGTTTTAACTGCAAAAGCTATAAAGAATCCTAATCATAATATTTTTTGATTATCTAAATTAATTTCTGATAAAGATATTATTTGAAAATCAGTTGATCCTACATAACTATATATTTTTAGTATAGCTAATAACATAAATAAAGATCCTGCTAAAGTATATAAAAATAATAATAAAGCTGATCTTATTCTAGCTTCACCAGAACCATAAACTATTATTATTAAAAATAAAATAGGTAATACACTTTCAAAAAAAATATAAAATAAAATTAAATCTAATACTACAAATACTCCTATTTGTAATGTTTCTAATAATAAAAAAGATATTAAAAAATATTTTAAATTTTTATTTATATTATTATAATTAGATAATATAGCTATAGGACTTATAAAAGTGGTTAATAATAAAAAATATAATGATATTCCATCTATACCTATATTTAAATGGCAATAACTTAAATCTATAAATTCATATACAAATTGATATTGATTAGTACTTGAATCAAATTCTAATCATATATATATTGATATAATAAAATTTATTAACATAGTTATTAAAGTTATTCTTTTCATTCTTATTTTATTTTCTATTGAATTTTCTGGTATTGTTAATAATAATAAACTACCTATTATAGGTAATAATAATAATAAACTAAGCATTTTATTGTATTCTTTCCATAAAGAATTACTAGTTTGTCTATTAAATTATTTTTTTAAATACTATATTTAATTTATCTTTATTGATTTATATTTTTTAATAAAAACAAAAAATAAATTAAAGAGATTTATTTTGTTCCAAAAACAAACAAATAATAATATATTTATTGAAGTTAAATTTTATTATCTTCTTAAAAATATATATTGTTTCATGATGTAAATAATAAATAATATAATCGACGGACACTGTGAGATTCGAACTCACGACTTTATTCAAGTACTCGTTTTCAAAACGAGCGCCTTAATCCAGACTCGACCAAGTACCCTAAAAATAAATAGATAAGACCGAAGGGAATTGAACCCTTATAAAATCCATTATGAGCGAACTGCATTACCAATTATGCTACAGTCTTTAATTTATTTATTAATTCTTTTAATGATTATATTTAAATTATTATTAAAATTTTTTAATTAAAGGGGGTAAAATTTTAAAAATTAAACAATAAGTTTTAAGTTAATTAAATATAACTTAATATAAATCTTATTATCAATTTAAGATTGCACAGGTAACATTTTGAAAGCATGAAATGGTATAGGACTTTTTAAAGTTCATTCTAATGTAGAAGCTGTTTCTGTTTCATTTTTAAATTGTTCTGTAGATGTAAAATAAGAAGGTATATTTCAAGGATTAGTATTAACTGAATTTCCATTAGCAAATATATCATAGATTATATAACCAAATAATACTGTAGCCATAATTGAAATTAATGATCCAAAACTTGAAATTTGATTTCAACCACTAAAGGCATCAGGATAATCTGGAATTCTTCTAGGCATCAATTTATGTTAACATAGGGGAATTTAAACCCTATTTCCTAATATTACTATTAGGTTCAGATTATGTCATCAATTATATTAATATAATTGTTGGGCGCTTGTATCGAGATTATTGTTGAAGTGACTCACTCGTTAATCGTTGAACTAGCTTATTACTTATAATGATTTCACATTATATTCTTCGTAATAAGATAAGCTGCAAGTTAACCTTATTATTAGGTCTTTCTTGCAATTCACCCAATTTTCAAATAATATATAAAATTTATTTAAATTATTATATACATTTGGGGCATGTAAATACTCTTATAAAATAAGACAAAAGTTTTATAGACAATAACAATAATATAATTAATCATTGTCTATTCTTTTATTCTCAAAATATTAAAAAGGGGGTTAAATCTTATAAAATTTCTATGTGTTTATTGTTAAATTCCTTAGTTAAGTTTTTTTCTACTAAATATTTTTCCTTTGTAAGGTAGTCCACTTTTAATGTATTTAGACAATGTATTTTTTCCCATTTTAAATTCTTTCGAACAATTTACTGTTGAATATTCCCCTATCAAAGACATATCCAAACAATTATAAACATAAACAATTTTAGTAATTTTAGCTAAAGTAGAAGGAGATTTAATTTTACCAAATAATGGATTATTAGGACCTCTTTTGTCTGTTAACTGCATTTCTATAAATTCTTTAGACTTACTTAAGTTAAACATTGGATCTAAGTGACCTTTTCTATTTAGACCAAATTCAGTAACGTGTTTATAACCTTTTGTAGAACCAGCTACTCTAGATAAATTAAGAGTTAAGTCAGGATATTTATAAAATAACATGTCTAAATAATATTGTTCTCTGGAAAGTATATATTCTTTTGTTACTGAACCTGAAGTACCTAAATCTTCAAGAATAGCTAAAGAAAAATTATGAATACCGTAGTAATTAATATTATGATAAATAGGATATTTTCTTCGTAATATACTAGGAGTTCAATAACTCAATAATCTAGTTGAACCATTTCAAGTGCTACCTACATAGATTTTTCCATTTATAAGATTAAATCATTGATAAATTACTGAATGTTTTGTATTCTCAGAACCTATCAAGTTTCTATGGAAATTAGGGTTATCGTAAATTCTTACAGGGTTATTTAATCAATGTGGGTTTTTATGTGGACCATTAGGAAATCTTTGATTTTCAGATTTTCTATATTTCAAAGAAATAGATAAGGGTACAATACTATTTGTTAACAAAGAAAAGTCTAAAGATTCTGAGAATACAAATGTCAGAGACACCAAAGTGAATAAATAAATGTGTCTTATTTTATTAAAGTATTTAATTTTGTGTTTACCCGCTAAACCTAAAAAGTGTTGTGGGAAAAAAGTTGTATTAACCCCAACAAATAAAGTTCAAAAATGAATTTTTCCTAATAATTCATTATATGATTTTCCTATAATTTTAGGTGCTCAGAAATAAAATCCTGCAAATATTGCGAATACAGCTCCCATTGATAATACATAATGAAAATGAGCTACTACATAATAAGTCTTTCTAAACTTTTACTCATTTTACAATGAGGATCGGACTATATCTTATCTAATTATTAAACTTAATTAACGTTCGACTACCACGTATAGTCTCTACGGATCCTACTTCTATAAATAATTATTATTTATAGTTTGGTTTCCACGGTATTGCCTTTAAAATTTGTAGTATAGAAATTGCATTATTTCCATTTTAAAGGTTTCACCGTTAGCAATATAAAAATTTAACTTATATTACCGATAAATTTTTAAATTTATAAGGAAAAATGTAAACTAAACAACATTTAAGAATAAATTTATTTACTTTATTACTTACTCTTTTAAAACAACTAAAGAATTTACTTAAAAGGGGGTAAATTTTAATAAATTAAATGTGAAATAAAATTTTTATCTGATATTAAAATAATGATATTATATGATGAAGATAGTCATTAATCCAATTTGTAGCTAACTCAGCTTTTGTAAAAAGAGAGATTAATTCTATTAATTCTTCGTCAGTTATAAATTTTTCAGCAATTTCTCTATAAAATATGCTACTTATCTCAAAAAATTTTAATTCATAAATTGAACATACATCAAAATCTACATTTGGCATGAAAAATAAATCTAGATCAATTATATCAACATCTAATATACTTTCATTATCAGATGTACTTTCAATGTCAGATTCTACTTCTGTATCAGTATCAGTATCAGTATCCGTATCAGAATCACTGTCAATTATAGCATTTTCGCCATCTTCATTTCTTAAAACTTCTGTAATTTGATAATAAATAACATTATCATTACTTCTAATTCAGTAATATAAAGCAAAGCTTAATAGAAGTCCACTAAAGATTAAATAACCTAGATCGGTTATATTATTGTCCAAAACCATATTGTTATCCATTATTTGGATGTTTTTTTTTGCTTGTTTACTCCTCTGTGTTTCAATTTTATTATAAATCAAAGACAATATACATATAATTTATACGTATTAATTAATTACTTAGAATTTAAATTAGATTAAAAACTATTTTTATTTTGTAATCTCTTTTATTTATATTTAATTTTATTTACAAATAATATTGTATTATAAATTTTTTTATTTTCCCTTATAATTTAATTTTATTTATCATAGTGGTAAGACAACATGACACTTTTTTTTAAAAGATCTCTAAATTTAGTAAATGAAAGTATTTTTTCTCCTAATAAAGGATAGTTAATGCAATGATTAATAATTTTTATTAAAGTTAATTTTCTATAAATTTCAATAAATCAAAATTTATTATTTATTTTTCTAATTTCATTTTTAATATCAAAATGATTTTTAATTGCTTCTAAGATATATTTATCATTGTTATGACCAATAGAAAATGAATGATTATTAGATTTATCTCTAATTGAAAAACAACCTTCTGCTTCTATAAATCCAGATAATCATGCATTAAAATAATTATTATCAATTTTAACTATATCTAGATTAGGATTAAGATATTTTTCACTTCTAGCATTTAAATATCATACAACATTATTTTGTTGGAAACATTCTAACATAAATGCTAATTGAGCTCTTAATCTGGAAGTCATGGGAGGATAAGAAACAAATATTTCAATTATTCTTTGAATTTGTTTTCTATCGTTTACAACTCAAATAATAAATTTATTATCTTCAATAACTCTCACATTTCCTCCGATATGATATTTGATTAAATTTAACATTGATAAATTTTCAATATAATATTTTAATTTAATAACTAATCTATATTGAAGACTTTTATGTCTTCAATGATTAACTTGAATACTTCCATCACCATCCATTAAACCTACTCAAAATTTATGGATATAATGATGATCTTTTTTAATTCTATCATGTAATGCTAAATCTAAAGAAGCATTAGCTAAAACAACACCTGTAACTCCTCCTATTGTGAATAAAGCTAAAAATCCTAATGTAAATATTAAAGGTGTTGTTAATCTTAAACTACCACCATATAAAGTAGCTATTCAAGAAAATATTTTTATACCTGTAGGAACAGCAATTACCATTGTAGCAGCAGTGAAATAAGCTCTTGTCAAAAGCGAATGGACTATATCTTCATCCTTAAATTATTATAAATCATTGGTAATAATTTTAGGAGTTGGGCGTATTAGTCTCTGAGGATCCTTTTATGTGTTTTATTTTATTTAATCCTTCTATAGTTAAATGTTCTTTTCTTTGAATAATTCGATATATTTTTCTTCATTTTAAATAATTGACTCATTTTGAAGAGATTAATTGAAATTTGTCAAAATAGTTTATTACCGATTTAGCGGATTTAAATGATATGGAATTATAATAAAATAATTCTTCTGATTTCAAATAATAAATATGACCACCAAATGTTTGTTTTATTAATTCTAATAATTCCATATTCTTTTGTTTTATTATAAATTCTAACCGCACACTAAATTTTGATTTATGAGTTTTACTATTTGCTAAAGTAATAACAAAAGAACCGTCTGCATCAACAAATCCTGCTAGCCAATAATTTGACAATAAATAAAAATTTGTGGGTGGCAAAATAGTAATGTTAAATTTTTTATCTCATTGATGTTTAAAAAGTTGGTTTATTTTATTTTTAAATAAAAACTTCCCATTAACTAAGTTTAAAACTTTTGTAAGTCCTTCAGAATGTCTTAAAACATATCTAACGGACCTTTTGTGTCTTAAATTTAAAACGGAGCCATAACCAATTTCTTTTTTAATAAAATAAGCTAAAAAAGTATCATTCTCATGAAAAGCTATTTCTAATAGATGTTCACCAAAATAACCATCTCCTTCAATTAAACCTGCTAAGTAATAACCTAATTCTTCATTAGTGTTAGGTCTTACATGAGTAAAAATATGGTCAGAAATAGTTTCTAACTCATTATATTCCTTTATGTTATTATATTCTATTTTATTTGTAATAATAGACTTATTAGATTTAGTTTTGTTTTCTCACACTTCTCTTGAAGAGTTAACAGGAAAAAGTGGGGAGAAACCATTTATTTTATATATAAAGTATAAATCTTTATTTAAAGATATTGGTTTTATTTTAGTATTCTGAATAGAAATATCCATTTTACTAATAACATTTATATAAGTAGTTACATTTATAAGCATATTTCGTAATTTGAATTTTTCTGATTGATTACTATGTTTATTTAAAACAATAGTAGAATCTAATTTAGAATAACAAATTAAGTTAAATTTACTATAAAAACTAAATGTTAACATATCTTGCATATTAATGTTCGAATTATTTGATATAGATGTCAAGAATTTTATAGGATAAACTAGAATATTTTCAATTAAACTTGATTTATCAATAGTTTTATTCTTTAGAGGGTTTCCCACAAAGAAATATAATTCTAAATCTAAATTTTCTATTCCTAAATTCTTATTTAAGGATGTTTTAGATTCTGATCTTATTCCTTTCTCTAATAATATAACTCCGAATTGAGTCATGAAAAAATAATTAAAATTTGTAACCTTTGGTCTATTATCCCTAAATTTATCTTTATCTTCAATAGTGTATTTACTTAAAGCAGATAATTTACCTAAATTAATAGGATCTGATATATAGCTATCAGAATTTGAACCATCAGAAGTATTGTTCGAATTCATTGAAAAATATTTTAAATAAAAGTTTCCTGCTGATTGCTTGTTTTCCTTTATTAAATTAAAATATGAATTTATTTTAGTAATATAAGGCTCTGTGATTAGAGATTGGATTTTTCCGAACAATCATTCACTGAGTGGACCAATAAAATAATCAAGTTTTCCAGCATATAGCCCAATACTAATTAGTAATGTTACCATTACCTTAGACACAAGAGTATCTACATCTAAACCTACACTAAACATATGATGAGATCATACTAAAAATCCTAATATTCCTATTGAGAACATCGCATACACCATACCTAAATAACCAAAAATAGGTTTACCTGAAAATGCAGAAATTATTTGACTAACTATACCAAATCCAGGTATAATTAAAATATAAACTTCTGGATGTCCAAAAAATCAAAATAGATGTTGGAATAATATAGGATCTCCACCTCCAGCTGGATCATAGAAACTTGTATTAAAATTTCTATCTGTTAATAACATAGTTATACCACCTGCTAACACAGGTAAAGCTAATAATAATAATATAGCTGTTACAAAAATACTTCAAACAAATAATGATAATTTGTGTAAACTCATACCATTAGTTCTCATATTTAATACTGTAGTAATAAAATTAATAGCTCCTAATAATGAAGATACACCAGTTAAATGTAAACTAAAAATAGCTAAATCCACTGAACCACCAGAATGAGATTGTATTCCTGATAATGGAGGATAAATTGTTCAACCAGTTCCTGCTCCATTTTCTACTAATGCACTAAGTAATAATAAAATTAGTGAAGGAGGTAATAATCAAAAACTTATATTATTTAATCGTGGAAAAGCCATATCAGGAGCTCCTATATGAATCGGTAAAAAGTAATTCATTTTACTATAATCGTTAAATTATATTTGGACTATCTCTTCATCCATTAACTTAATCTTAATGGAGCATAACGTATAGTCTCTGAGGATCCTAAATAAAATTTTCAAATTTTATTTTTGTTTCCTGCGGATTATCCATTGTAATCATTTTTATTAATTTTTAGGGTCATGTACATTTGTTAATAAATTTTCACCACTCCTATAATAAAACTTTAGGAACTTCCCGCATATAGTTATGTTTTATTTAGTAATATTACTATTACTTTTGGCAATTTCTCTATTTATATTTAAACAATAGAATCTAAATGAGAAAAATCAAATTCAGTTCGATTTGTATTAAATTGAGCTTTTATTTTTTCAATTCCTGTTATATTTTCAATTGTTAAAGGTTTTCCAGCTCGTAATCTAATTTGTTCTACTACATATTTTCAATCTTTATAAGCTAAATATTTAGAAGAATATAAAGGATATTTATCTAAATAATTTATAACTTTAGCGTGACTTTGTAAATTATGCGATACAATCTTATAACTATGAAATATTTTATCTTTTTGTTCTCTAGATCTAGAATAAACATTAACATTTAAATATCTAGCTATAATACTTAATATATTGAAATAGCTAATACCTCCGAATTCTATTGAACAATCTCTATGATAATTTTGTCTTAATTCTATTGAAAAAAAAGTTTGCACTCTTTTTGTACTAATTGCACTCTTTTTCTTTCTATCTGTTAAATTTATAATAAAACCACCATCTCCATCTATAAAACCTGCTAATCAGTTATTACTATCAATAGATGAATAATCTAAATCTAAAGCTTTAATATTCATATTATAAAACTCATTATATCAATTTATTGCTCTATGTAATGCTTCTATTTTTGGTGTTCGCATATAACCATTTATTAGATTGATAATTTTTTTTACATCTTCTATTTTTTGAATTTGTCAAATTACACAACCTTGTTGTGGTCTGTTATGCAAACTACCTACTTTAGTTATTGACATTAATTTTTCCGCTAAAGGTTTATCGTTTAGATTAAATACTATAGATATTCTAGGTGTATATTTTTTAGCTTTTGAATCTTTATTATGTATAGCAAAAGATCCGTCAGCTTCGATTAAACCCGCTAAATAAGCTCCTAATTTATATCTTAATTCAGATTCTGACTCTGATTCTAATGTAATATAATTTTGTGTGTTGATTTTACCAAAACCTCCAATTAATGCAGGCATAACCATAAAAAATAACATTAATAATCCATGAGCAGTTATTATTACGTTAAATAATTGGTGATCTCCTTGTAAAAATTGTACACCTGGGGAAGATAATTCTAATCTAATTAAAACTGAAAACCCTGTAGCTATCATTCCTGCAAATATTGCAAAAACTAAATACAGAGTTCCAATTTCTTTCGCATTAGTGGAATAAAGTCGTCAATCCATATAATTATCTTTATTTTTGCTTGTTTACTCCTCTGTGTTTGATCTTATAAAAATACAAAATATCAAAAACAATAAAAAATTAATACGTATAATTTTACGGAATAGAGGTGATTCGAACACCTAAGGGATAACCCGAACAATTAGCAATCGTTTTAACTTTCCAATGTAAACTATTCCATTTATTTTTGTTTATAATAGTTTTATTATTATTTAATAATCAATTTATTATTAAAAGGGGGTAAATATTTAAAATTGATGTAAATATACTTTTTAAATATTCATTTATTATTATTTTATCTAATTTATATTTAATAATAGAGAATTTTATACTTTTTCAATTTTATTTATTTTTACTCTATTGATTAATAGTTATTTTCATTATTACTTTTTAATAGTTTTTATTAAATATAATAATTAGAATTAAAACATTTATCTTATTAATAATTAATAAATGATTTAATTTAATTTATTCTTAATATAATTAATGTAAATATATGGCATCTTTAATATAAGATATTACTAATAATACAAATACATAAGCTTGAATTATAGATACAGCTACTTCTAATCCACATAATGCTAAGAAGAATACAAAAGGAATTAAAGTGAATATAGCTATTATAAAACTACTACTAAACATTTGATATAAGAAAGTAGATAATATTTTTAATAAAGAATGACCAGCTACCATATTAGCAAATAATCTTATACCTAATGATAAAGCTCTAGCTAAATAAGATACAGTTTCAATTAAAACTAATAATGGTACTAATGCTAAAGGAGTTCCAGAAGGAACAAAATATGAGAAAAATTGTAATTTATGAATATATAATCCAAGTATAGTTACTCCTGTTAATATAGTAAAGGATAATCCTATTGTTACTATTACAGAAGTTGTAATTGTATATGAATAAGGTATATTACCTATTAAATTACTTATTAATATAAAAAAAAATAATGAATAAATAAAAGGTAAATAAATTTCTTTACCTAATTGTTCTCTTACCATTGTATTAATAGTTGTAAATATACTTTCTATAGCTATACTTCATTTTGAAGGTAAAATTTTATTTTCATTATTACTTATTAAATGTAAACTTATTATTATAAATAAAATTAATATAGAATATACACCTAAATTACTTAAAGTAATATTTATATAACCAAATATAGGTGCTATTACACTTATTAAACTACTTACTTCAAATTGTTCTAATGGAGAATTTATGATTAAAGTTAAATTGTTTAACATTAGAAAAAAAAAATTTTTAATCTAAAATTAGTACTAAATTCATTTTTATAAATTTAATACCCTAAACAAATTATTAAATTTATAAAAATAATGTAAATATATTTTTTGTTTACATTAGTAGAAATTTATGTAAATATATTTTTTTGTTTACATTAGTAGAAATTTCAGTTCTAAAATCGAAGTATTAAAATTTTAATACTTTAAAAATGTTTATTTATTTAATTTATTAATTTAAATTAAATGATTTATTATATAATATAACCTATGTATGAAAAATTTATCTTAACTTGTAAGAATTTTGTTTTTGTTTTTGTTTTTGTTTTTGTTTTTTTATTCTAACTTTTTTAAATTAATAATAATTAATATAAAGTTAAAATAAGAATATAAAGAAAATTAGTCTCTATCAGAATCGAACTGACACTAGCTACTTGAAGGGTTGCCGTGCTACCATTATACTAAGAAACCTTATTGTTATTAATTAAATTATAAATCTTACATTATTAATTATTTATCTATTAAATGAAAATATTAAATAAAGAAATATTAATTATATTAATATCTCATAAACACATAAAATTAATAAAGTTTAAAGGTTTAAATAATCTAATATTTATACAAAAGTAACCTATGCTACTATAATTAAACAAAATGTTTTCTAAATTTTGGTTATACTCAATTATAGTACTCGAACTTTATATTTTAAATTCTAATTTTATTAACTTAAATTAATTAAATTTTAACTTAAAATTTTAAATAAGTAATTATTAACAAAGACAGAATGGGAATCGAACCCTTCTACTAACTAATGAGATTAGTGTGCAAACCGTTACACTAAACTGTCTAAATATAACTTATTATTTAGGTTATATTGTACACTATTGTTATAAATATTACAAACAAAGAGACTTGAACTCTTAAGGAATTTCTTCCACTCCTGCTTAAGAAGAGATTGTTTACCAATTTCAACATGTTCGCTATTTTATTACTCTTTTATATAATTTGGGGTTTTTAATAGATTATATTATTTAATTAACTTTATTTCTTATTAAATAAGAAATAAAATTTAAAATTTAATTTTAATAATATATAAGGTAATCTTATAAAAAGAATAAAAAAAACTAAAGGTGTTAATAGGGATCGAACCTATGAAAAAAAGTATTAACAGTACTCCGCAATGACCTCTCTGCCATAACACCTAAATATGGTAGGCACGATTCGAACATGCTGTATATCTCCTACCCAAAAGGAGCGACTGACCAATTTGTCATCTACCATTTTTATTTTTGAGCAGTAAAGGAATCGAACCTTTTACGGCGCTAACCAATTCTTTTACAGAGAATCACCATTACCAATCGGATCACCTGCCCTTAATATTTAAAAAGATTATTTCTCTGTTTTAACATTATAATTTTAATTTTTTAATTCTAAATTCTAAATATTTATGTATATATATTTTTTTATATAATATTATTTATTTTTAGAACTGAAAGCACATGGACTTGAACCAGGACTTTCTCCTTAAAAGGGAGACACTCAACCACTCGAGTTCTGCTTACTTATAAATATTTAATATAAAGAATTTACTGAGTTGACCAGATTCGAACTGATATTATTCATTACCAAAAAATGATGTTTTTCCAAATTAAACTACAACTCATATTAATTTTTGTTTATAACTATTTTATTTTATTTAATTAAATTTATTTTGCCAAAAACTGGAATCGAACCAATATCAAAGTCTTACAAGGAATTCGTTTTACCAATTAAACTATTCCGGCTTAAAACATAATAAATTATTTAATTTATATATTATTTGCCTTGAGAGAGAATTGAACTCACATTTCTATATCTTCAGAATAGCGCTTTGACCACTAAGCAATCGAGGCTTATAATTATTAATACAAATTTCTGGAGAAAGATAGACTCGAACTATCATATTTGTAATGCAAATACAACTGATTACCAATTATCAGATTTCCCCCTTTTAATTTATATATTCTTTTATATATATTATAGATTAAATTTATATGTATATTTTTTTGTATTAAAAATAAACTATTTAATCCTTACAATTATTTTAAATTAGAACTTAAATTGATTAATTAATTAATCTAAAAATAAATAAGCATATGAATATTAATCTTATTTTATTTAATTGATATAGTTAATTATTATTTAATTTTCCTTTTAAATAAGATATAACTAAATTTATATAAATAAATGGGTCTAGACTCCTCTTTATAAATAAAATAAATAAAATAAATAAAATAAATAAAATAAATAAAATAAATAAAATAAATAAAATAAATAAAGACACACCATTATAAGAGGCACAAGATTTGAGTTATGCTTAACTATACACTTTTATAAAAAGATATATTATTTAGTGATTAAAATGTATTATTAAAATTTTTATGTTCTTAACTCATTAAATAGAATTAATAAAGTTATTTTCTTATTAATGATTATTTTATTTATAAATTATTTATTAATCATTAATTAATAATTTATTTTAAATAATTTTAACATTTTCTATTTATCTCTCCTTAATTTTTTTTTCCTTTCAGAATTTTATTGTTAGGATTTATTAGATTATTTCATTTAATTTTGTCTCTTATATTTATTTCATTAATACCAATGAAATTATTATTATTAAAATTAAAACAATATCTGATAAAATATTCTCAGTACTTTTCAATTACAAAGTTAAATATATTTATTTTACTTTTATCAATACTATATTGTAAAGTATTAATTTTTAATTTACTTTTATAAAAAAATATATAATTGTATAAATAAGGGGGTAAAAATTTTAATAAATATATTTAAATTAATTAATATTTCTATTAGTAAAAAATAAAAATTCTTAATTAACTTTAGTTTGAGTAGTTTTAGCTATAGAGATAGCTCCAGAACCAATTTCTAATATAAACCCTATTGTTAATACTATAAAGAAAATTAAAGCTATACTAAATCCAAAAGTACTTACTTTATATAAAGTTACAGCTATAGGGAATAATAATAATATTTCTAAATCAAAGATTAAGAATAACATAGCAACTACATAAAATTGTATTTGAAAATCAGTTCTATTTTGTTTTCTAATGGTTGAATAACCACATTCATAAGCTGATATTTTAGATTCATCAGGTCTATGAGCTGAAAATATGAAATTTAAAAATAATAAAACTAAAGCTAAAATAGGAACCAAAATAAATAACATTAATAAATTATTCATTAAAAATTAAATAAAGATAAAGAAAGTATTGTTGTACTATTTAATAAAATTGATGGTTTAAGAACAAATAATAAAATAGATAATGTTAAAGTAGATATTATAAAACTGTTAGTACTACTTATTTCTATTTCTGAATTAGAATTTAAAGTATTAATTATTTTTAATTCTTTATCACTATATTTGGAGGTTTTTGCTTCTTCTGTAAATAATATTTTTATTATTTTTAAATAATAAGAAGCACTTATAATACTTACAATAATAGCTATTATAGACATAAAGTAATATCCATTTTGAATAGCTGAATATAATACAAACTGTTTAGAGAAGAATCCTATTAAAGGTGGTATTCCAGCCATACTAAATAAACAAATTGTTAAAGTTATTGATAATACAGGATTTAAGAAAAATTGACCTTTTAATTCTGAAATATAATTAATATCATTTTCTGTACCTGTTTCATCTTCTACCATAATACTTTGTATTAAATCTTTAAATGAATTTTTTATTATATATCCAAATAATATTATTATTAAAAAAGTATTTAAATTTGTAATAGTATATTGTATTATATAAAATATTAAAGCTTCTATAGATTGTTCAGAATTAATAGCTAAAGCTAATAAAATAAATCCTACATGTGAAATAGTACTGTAAGCTAACAATCTTTTTATTTTAGTTTGAGCTAAACCTAATATTGTTCCTATTAATAAGGATAATAAAGAACTTATTAATAATAAATTTTTACTTCATAAATAACTATTATTAAAATTTAAAGTATTATTATTTATTATATTATTTAAAGGATTTAATTCTAATATTATATTAATATTTTCTATTAAATTTATATGAGTTTGTATTTCAAATAATACTAATAAAATAGATATTTTAGGTATAATAGTTAATCATGTTGTTATAATTGTAGCACTATCTGCATATACATCTGGTGCTCAATTATGTAAAGGTGCTGCAGCTATTTTAAATAATAATCCTATAAAAATCAATATTAAACCTAAACTAAAACCTAATAATATATTATTATTATCAATTATTGAAATCATACTATATATAGAATCTAAATTAGTTAATCCTGTGAAAGAATATATTAAACCACAACCTAATAATATTATACAAGAAGCTAAACTACCTAATAAAAAATATTTTAATCCTGCAGATATTGCTAATTCTGAATGTCTATATAATGAAGCTAAAATATATACACCAAAAGATTGTAATTCTAAACTTAAATATAAAGTGATTAAATTAGAAGAAGATATTAATAATAAAGAACCTAAAGTTGATATTAACACTATTATTGAATATTTTATTCTATAATTATTTATTGATAATATTTTTTGATCTTCTTCATTTAAATTATTTTCAATAAATTTATGATTTATTAAAGGTCAAGCTATTAATATTACAGAACCTGTTAATACTATAACTATATCAAATAATTGTGTGAATAAAGTAATTTGAAATAAACCACTATATATACCTATACCTGATCCAATTGACTGAATATAAAAAGCATTTAAAGTTAATGCTCCAGTATAAAGTAATAATAAAGAAGATATTCTTAAATATAAATTGGGTGAAATATTTTTATTTATTGAAGGTAGGGCTATTGCCACTATAAGAATCATGATACTAATAAAAATTATTTATTTTTTTTTTTTTTTTTTATTTTATAATTTTTTTATTTTTAGTTTTCAATCATAATTAATTAAATTAAAATATTTTTAACAAATTTGGTTTTAATTATTTGAATTACATCCTATTGGATTTGAACCAATATACAATTGCTTCGAAGGCAAACGCTTTTCCAATTCAGCTAAAGATGTTACAGATTTTTAATTTGTATCAAACTTTAGATTTTTATTTAAATAAATAAATAAAGAAGAGAAAAAGGATATAATATTCAACTAATTAAAACTCCATTTTTAATAAATAAATTAAGATATTTTATTTTATTCAATTAACCTCTGTTTAACTCATTTAATTTAGATAAATTTTAATCTTTATTTAACTTTTTTAGGTTATAATTTGGTTGCAAAAACTAAACTAAAAATTTTTGGTTTAGTTTCTATATACGAGAAAAGAGACTTGAACTCTTACGATTATAAAATCATAAATTCCTAAGATTTACCCGGCTACCAAATTTCGGCACACTCGCAAATTAATAAGTCTTTATATAAAATAACAAAAAATATATGTTAAATCTATCAATTTAAATATAAAAATATAAAAATATGTAATATAATATAATATAAATTAAGAATATATTTGTTAAATATAATATTTATTAATTATAAATACACTATTATTAAAATAATATAAGAATTATAAATAAGAGATAGAGTAATCGAAACTCTGTCTGCACAGTGTAAATATGCTGTTAAACCACTCAACTAATCTCTTACTAATTATTATTAAAAAGGGGGTAAATTTTATTTATTTTCCAGCAGCACTTTCCAGTACGGCTACCTTGCTATGACTTTTGAGATGTTACTCAATTGAATTAATAAAAACTAATTAATTTTACATGGTCGTTAGATTATTTTAAAAATAAATAACTATTTAAATTTAAAAAATATAAATTTAAAATTAACTATGTAAAGTTATAATAACATTTTTATTTCCATCAATATAAGCTTCTTCCCAGCGACAGACAGTTAGTTCATCACGGATGCTAATTTCACCGTTGCGCTTATTATCAACGATTACTCGAAATTCCTTCTTCATGTTCCCGAATTGCAGAGAACAATCCGTCTAAATTTATATTTTAACTTTTTTTAATGATTAGCTCTTCCTAATTTCCAAATTTAATTTTTTTTATAAAAAATAAAATTAAAAATAAATGCATTATTTAATCTTTCGATTCTTTATTTTACATAAAATATAATATTATCTTTAATAATAAAATAAATATATAATTCATTTTAAGAAAAAGTTTTGCATCACTTTGTAAAAGTTTTTGTGGCACGTCTATAGCCCAGTTCATAAGGGCCATAAAGACTTGTCTTAGCCCCAAATGATACTTTATAAGAATCATAAATTGTTAAGTATGTAATAAAATATAAATTATAATATTTTTAATTAACAACAGGGATTTCGTCCGTTAATGGAATTAACCTCAGTTCTCACGATACGGACTGAAGACAGCCATGCAACACCTGTATTAAATGTTTTAATTTACTATTAAAAATATTTTTAATTTAAAACATTCCTTTATATATAAAAAATATATATCAGTTTTTATTCAAGAACTGGTAAGGTTTTACGCGGATTATCGTATTAAATAACATGCTTCACTTCGTTTGCTCCGAAACCGACTAATTTTTTTGTTTTCAACTTTGCAGTTGTACTCACAAGGCGGAATGGTTATTGTGTTAACATTGCCATTAATAAATTTTACTAATAACTACCATTCATCGTTGACAGAGAGGGGTATTCTGGGTATCAAATCCTATTTCCTATCCTCACCTTCGTTTCTGAGCGTCAATCATTAATGGAAAAAAGCTTTCGCCTTTAATATTCTACTTAGTATCTAAGGATATCAGACCTACTCTAAGCGTTATTTCATATATCCTCTATTTGATTCTAGCTTTTATTCTTTACTTATTATTTATTTATTTGTATAAGTAAATTTTTAAGCCGCCTACAAACCCTTTACGCCTGATTAAGACGATTAACGTTTGTGTCTCTGGCCTTACCGAGTCTTCTGGCACCAGTTTTGGACGACACTAATAATAAGGTAATATCATTATTTTCCCTTATGTTATCAATTTTATAATTGATTTCAGTTAGCTAGTTCACTCTTTCGAGCATTGACTAATATTCTTGACTGCTGGTAGTATTATACTACTTGGGAGATTTCATTCCCAATGTGGCCATTTGTTCTCTCAAACATAGCTATTGATCGTCGGCTTGGTAGGCATTTACCCTACCAACTACCTAATCAAAATAAATAGTATTTTATAACAGAATAATTCCTTTTATATAAATTTTTTATTTATATTTATTTCCTATTTATGGATATTATAAAGTAACTTATTTATTATCCTCACCTTTACACCTTATTACCTTAAAATTTTTTCGGTAATAATGATTTGCATGTCTTAAACTACTGAACAACGTTCAATCAGAACCAAAATTAAATTCTTATGATATTTAAACAATAATTTTGTGTTATTGTTATATTTTATTTGCTTTTTATTGCAATTCTTTGTATCTCTTTTAATTATTTTTATTTTTTTAAAACTATCGTCTTTTTAAAATTAAAACAAAATAATTTAAATTTGGAGTTTAAAATTATTATCCTTTATTTATTTAAGGGGGTGAAAGAATAAAATTAATTTAATATATTTATATTATTAAAAAAACTTTAAATATATTAATATATTTTTATTGATTAAAATTTTTATTATAAATAATTGTTTATTTAATCAATAAAATAATTTATATTTAATAAGGTGATATATCAAATGCTATTAAAATACTAGGTACTAAAATAATAAAAGCTACACAAATAGGTAATAAATTTAATCAACATAATTCAATTAAAGCATCATATCTCATTCTAGGTAAGGTAGCTCTAAATCATACAAACATAAAACAGAATAAACATGTTTTTAATCCTAATATGATAGATTGTAAATTAATTAAAGAATCATTAATAAATAATTCAGGCATATGATATCCACCTAAAAATAAAATAGAAGTAATACAACTAAATAAAACAATAGAAGCATATTCAGCTAAAAAAAAGAAAACAAAAGGTACACTAGAATGTTCAGTAAAGAAACCAGCTACTAATTCTGATTCCAACAAGTTACAGTTAGTTAAGATATCTAAACTTGATTGAATAAATAAATTTATCGAATCTAATATAATACATTAATTAAATTAAATTATTGTTTTTTATATTTAGTCACATTATTAATTTTTCTGAGATAGAAATTTACCTGATTTAATATTTTTAGAAATAGTCGTTTTATGTACACCAAATTTATTTGCTAATTCAACTTGCTTAGAGTATTTTTCAATTATATTATAACTTTCATCATATATACCTAAAGGTCTAATACTCTTTTTAATTGATATTAAATTTTTGTATTTTCACTATGAGTTTTCCAAACATAGGATTTAATTTCCCAGGTTTACTTATTAAACTTCAGGTTATTTTTTTAATGAATTTATCTAAACATAGGATGATTAGTCTTATTTACAAATCTTGATTTCATTTTTTCTATTGCTTGTTTTGTGTGTTTATCAGAAAGATCACTATAAGTTTTAAAAGTTTAATAAGTAATACATATAAACATTGAATATAAAAAATAAATTATCGTATGGAAGTTCCTCGTGAAATATTTGGTAAATTAACACAGAAAAATTAACAATAATTATTAATTTCGATATTATATTTTTTCCATTATCTTTCAATAACGGTTGGACTATATCATATTTCATTTAGTTATTAGAAATTATCGCGTATAGTCTCTGAGGATCCTACTCAATTTTAATTTTAAGAGTTATTGTGTTTGTTTAAGAAAATAATTTTAATAAATAATGTAAACAGAACAGATAGCTATACTACTTGTCTTGTTTACTCTGTTATTTTTAAATAAATTTTTACCCCTTTTTCTTTGAAAAATTTATTTATTTTCTTAAATTTAAAATTTTTATTATATTTTAAACAACTGGTCTTAAAATATTATTTTTTTGGTTTCCTGCTGATTGTCCATTGTATTATCTTTAAAATTTTAACTATCTATTTATAATTATTATTCTGTAAAATTAAATGAGTATTTAAAGCTTTAGGAGTTTCCAGCATACAGCGATATTTATAGAGGCCAAATCAATTAGTAAAAGTTTTTAGCCTCTTGTAAATCAAAAGGTGTCCGAGATGTTTCAGCTAAAATAGAAATAAAATAAAATATAAACACTGGAAATAATGGTATTATATATCAAATAGCTTGTTGATTTTCAATTATAGTTGTAAAATTAAATGAACCTGTTAATATTATTATAATTAATATAGCTGAACTTAAAATTAATTCATAACTAATCATAGCTGCAGTACTTCTTAAAGAACCTAAAAAAGCATAAGTAGAATTAGCTGATCAACCTGCAAATAATATTCCATATACTCCTAATGAAGATAAAGCTATAGTATATAATATTCCTAATGTGAAATCAGATAAAGTTAAACCTTGTCCAAAAGGAATTATTCCTCATCCTAATAAACTAAATATTAAAGAAAATACAGGTGCTAAATAAAATAATATTTTATTAGATTGAGAAGGTATTACAGTTTCTTTAACTATTAATTTAAGAGCATCACTAAAAGGTTGTAATAAACCAAAATATCCAGTAATATTAGGACCCACTCTTCTTTGATGAGCAGCTAATTGTTTTCTTTCTATAATAGTCATAAAGGCTACAGATAATAATATAGGTAATATCACTAATAATACATCTAATAAATTTATTAGTATATTTAACAAAGTTAAATTTTGTGTATTCATAGATAAATATTTGTATCATCTTTATTTATATCTATATTTTATTTTATAATTGACTATCCATTTTAATTTAATACTTTAGTCTGAAAATTCTCTTATTTAAATTTATTTAATAATAATTAAATATATCATTTTTAATATAATCTTAAATTACATTTTCATAAAATTGAAATAGATATAAATATTGATTTATAGTTAATTAAAATTAACAACATAACTTTATAAATTAATTAAAATTATTTTAATTTAATAATTTAAATTATTATAAGTAAAATAAATAATCTAATTAAATTTAATTAGATATAATTTTTTCTAATAAAATTGTAAAAAAACAATATATAAAAGTAACAGATATTGTAACAATAATTTATTTTTATATTAAAAACCTAATTAATAGGTTCTAAAAGATTTGTATAAACATTCTTTGTAAATTAATTCTCTAAATAGTTATTATGAAAATATTTAACTATTTTATTTAACTTTTAAAAATATAATTTGTTTAGTTTAATTTATACTTATTCTCTTTTGGATTCGAACCAAAATTAACACTTTAGAAGAATGCTGTTCTACCATTGAACTAAGAGAATTAAAAATATATTTTTTTAAATATATTAATTTTATCAGATTAATAGATTTCTTTTAATTATAATAATTTAATTTTATTATAAAATTAAAATTTAATGATTAAAAAGTTAAGAGGGAATTGAACCCTAATATTTATAGATTTTGCAGATCTATTACAGAAACCATCTGTAAACTTAACTCTAATTTAATTAAACAAAAACAAATTAAACATTATTATGAAAAATTAGATTAAAAAAAGGGGTAAATAAATCATAATAGAATAAATTAAATAAATTTATTTTTTATTTAATGATATAAAAATAGGTGCTATCATAGATAATAATAAAATAATACTACATATTATTAATAATATAGCTGCATAAGTGTAAATTAATTGTCCTATAGCTTCTATTTGACTAAATGAAATAAATGTAGTATCTACAATATTAGATTGATAAGTAGTATTAATATTATTAACTAATTTTAATTTATCATTATTTGAAATAAATAAATTAAAATTAGTTATAGTATCAAATATTAAATTAAAACCAGATACATTATTAAAACTAAATGGTAAAATGTTAAACATTTCAAATAAGAATAAGGAACCTACTACAAAAACTAAAGGTAAATTTTTAGTATATTGTTTTCCTGTATCTATTATATCTGTTAATGATATATTAATCATCATAATTACAAATAAAAATAATACAGTTATAGCACCTACATATACAATAATATATGATAAACCAAGAAAACCTATTCCAGATAATATTAAATAACCTGCTGCATTTATAAATACAGAAATTAGATATATAACTGATATCACAGGATTTTGAGAGGTTATTACTAATACACTGGATATTATTGTTGTAAAACTTAATATATTTATTAATATAAATTTCATTTTTTACTTTTATTTAAGCCTATTAATAAATTTTATATATTATTAATGTTCGATCTAAAATTTTATATTTTTTATTAATATTAAATTTTAACGATTAAGGCTGTAAACATTTATTTTTTTTTACATTTAATTGAATAAAAATTTTTAATGTAGGTTAAACCAAAAAATATAATCTTCTAATGAAAGAATAATTTTGAAATATTATTATAATATTTTATAATTATTCTTTTTAAATTAATAAAATTAATACACTGAATAGTTAATATTCTCTTTTATTACATGTTTTCATTTATCTGGTTCAATATTCACCTTCTCGGTTGTTTCTCTCCTCTAATACAATTTTAGCAGGTGTTATTCTTAGTGGAATTGGATTATTCAATCGATTTATGGATTTTTCAGTAGTTACTGAAATTAATTCATTATTTTTATAAGTGTATTTTTTAGTATTTAAAGCTCTAATAAAGATATTGTCAGTTGATTTAATATCTTTATATTCAAAACATAAATCTCCTTTATGGAAAAATCTAATGTTATTTAAATCGTCAAATTGAGTTATTAAAGCAATATTAGTTTTATTAACTTGAATTATAAATAAAATTTTATATATATAAATACTCTACAGAAAATTTTATCAGACACACATATAAGATCTCCCTTCTCACCAATTATAATCACATAAAATAAAAGGGTTTTCCAGAGAAATTTCTAAGCATACACTTTCTAATACAGTATCGTATGATTAAAGAAATAATAAAATAAAATAACAAAATAAATTTATCAGAAAAATTATCATAAAAACCAAAATTCTCAGAAATATTATCATAAAAAGGATACTTTAGTAAGATCAGGAGATATTGAATTAGTGGATTATATTGAACCAACTAGACCTCAACAAATTTATAATTATCCAGATTTATTAGAATCACCGGGAAGAATTTCATATTATTATGAAAGAATTTCAGATTATGGAAGAGTTCCTTCTTATCGAACTGGAACTCCTCCTATTTATCAATCTGTAGATAGATTTAATATTGATTGTTGTTTAGAAAATAGTATTAATCTAGATTTTATCTTGATTATTATTGCTTTTTTAGTATTGACTATTTTAGGAGTTTATTATTTAAATACTCCTTCTATTCAAAATATTTATCCGTTATTTAGTAAAGATATTTCTACAAAAGAAATTACATATACTTCTAAATATCAACAGATTCATTCCAGTAAACTTAATAAAGGAGATGCTCCTTTTTTAATTACTTATGGAAGAAATTATTCATATATTTTATTTGCTCATTGAACCATTTTTGATATTAAAAATTGAATGGAAACTTTCGATAATATTGATTATGCAGTAACTATTGAATTAATTGGAGATTCATATCCTGACTTTAATGATAATAAGCCAAGATTAATTTTATCTTGAGAATTTATTGTTAATAAAGAAAGTTCTTCAATATTAATTTCTACTCATATTATAAAACAATTAGAAAAATTAATTGATTTATTTGATCTTGAATTTGAAAATGATTATTCAGATGATATAAGAGGGAAACCTTATATTTTAATCCATTTTACTGAATTAAATATTAAAAATAAAAAATAATAATATCTTTAACCCCTTTAGTTTAATAGAAAAAATATCATTTTAGAAGATCTCAGTTCGAATCTGAGAAGTTCCCTTAATAAAATTGAAATACATTTTAATTAAGAAGTAGTATTTTGATACTAGACATTTAATACTAGTCCCAAAGGGATTATTGCAATCATTTATTGAAATCAAATATATATTTAAAATGAATTTAACAAGAAATCATATCACATTTCTTAGAAATGTTCCATCTGATATAAAAGTTGATATGACTTCTGGTTGAAGATATCATTACTTCGATGGAAGCATAAGTAAATTAACATCTTTCATAAAATTAATTGGAGATGATAAAATTTACTTATTAATTCCAATATTTATTAACGGGAAATCTCAATCAGATCCCAAATTAATTTTATCTGATCCTTTTTTAGTGGATAACAAAAGTAATTCAGCTTTAATTATTAAATTTATATTAGAACAATGAAACTCATCAGGATTTAATCTAAAAGAAGATTCTTTAATAACGTTTTCATTTAAATTCAAAAGAGTATGATTTAGTTATTATTAATATTAATATCATCATTCTTTTAGCTTTTACCCCTTTTAAAAAATACTCTTTCATAAAATCTAGAATAATATAAAGCATATAAAACTATATAAAGAACAACTTATATAGTTTTATAAAAATCTTAGATATTTTCTAAGTCAGGTCCTAGCTGTCATAACAGGAGACGGTAAATCCTTATATCCATAGAAACCGTTAAAGAGATATAAGGTTGATTGATTAATTAATTAGTCTATGCTTAGTTCTACCAACTGACTTAAAATGATGGAAATATAAAAACAAAAAAAAAATGAAATATCAAAATTACAACCACTACAAACTACCAATTACAATGGATCCATTAAAATATGGTAAATTAATTTATAAAAATAATAATTTATTTATAACTCAAGTTAATAAAACTAATATAGCTTTAATAACAGAATATGATAACTTAAATCATATTAAGTTCTTTAAAGAAGGCGATTTAGTTTTCGAATATAGAGATCATAAACATAGTGAAAACATAATTATAAGAACTATAAGTAATAAAAAATATTTCTTTGAAATGCTAAATCGTTTAATTATTCTAATATTTATTTTATTAGTTTATATAACATTCTTTTTAATAGAAGATAATACATTATTAGCAGTTCTTCCTTTAAATATTGTTAAATTAAGACGAGTTGCTTCAAAAAACAAATGACAAGATATTATTGTTAAATTAAATAACAGAGTTTTTTCTAGAAAATTATTTACTAAATATTTTAGTGATTTCTGAAATAATATTTCTGATCAATTTACTAATAATAATCACATGTTTATATTATTTAAAATTAAATATAATAATGGAGAATTTTCTTCTATCGGTAAAGTTCAAAGAATTAATATAACAGATTTAAATTGATATATTGATTTCATAATTGAACAAATGAAATTTAAATCAGAATATTACAATGAAACTCCAATAGTTGAATTTATTTTTAGTTATGGTTTTAAAGATGGTAAAATTCCAAATAAAACAATAAAAATATTTGAATATAATCAAAATATTAAAGGAATAAAAATTCCAATATCAATGATACCTTCTGATTTCGGAACAATTGTTAAAACTATTAAATCTATATTTATTATTCAAAATGAATTAGGTCAAACAATTACTTTAGAACAAATTGGGAAAAATAATCTAATTTCTATAGCATCTAAAGGAAAAGTTTTAATATCTTTTGTAGATAAATTCATTGAAGAAAATAAATTTGTTATAATTTTAGATAATAAAAAATATTATTTTTTAAATAATAAAGAAATTGTAAAAGTTGAAATTTTAAAACCTAAATTTATAGATATATTAAAACCTTCTAAAGATTTGGTAAATAAATTTATAACTCTTGATATTGAAACATATATTGAAAATGGTGATTTAATACCTTATTTAATTTCATTTTATGATGGAATTAAATGTTATAACTTTTGAATTGAAGATTATAAATCTACAGAAGATATGGTTTTAGATTGTTTTACTACTATTTTTGTTAGAAAATATGATAATTATAGTATTTATATGCATAATATGGCTAAGTTTGATATTATATTCCTGTTAAAATATTTACTAAAACTTTGAACATTAGATCCTATAATTCATAATGGTAGAATTATTTCTATTAAAGTGAATTCTGGTAAATATAATTTTGAATTAAAAGATAGTTACTTAATTTTATTAGCATCATTAGATAAATTATGTAATTCATTTCAAGTAGAAAGTGTTAAAGCAATCTTTCCTCATTTATTTATAACTAAAAATAATTTAAATTATGAAGGAAAAGTTCCTGAAATTCAACATTTTATAAAAATTAACAATAGTAAATATAATGAATACTTTGATTCATTTAATAGTAATTGAAATTTAAAAAAAGAAGCAATTAAATATTGTAATATAGATTGTGTAAGTCTATATCAAATTTTAATGAAATTTAATGAATTAATATTTGAATTATTTAGAAAAAATATACATCATTACCCTACTTTACCTAGTTTAGCTTTCGGTATATTTAGAACCAAGTTTATGGAAGAAAATTTAATTCCTCAATTAACTGGTAAAATAGCTGATGATATTAGATCAGGTTATACCGGAGGATCAGTTGATATGTTTATTCCTAAATCAAAAAATAATAAAAACATAAATTGTTATGATGTAAATTCTTTATATCCATCGCAAATGCATAAACAGTTAATGCCTATAGGTAAACCAACATATTTTAGAGGAGATATAAGAAAAATTGATCCTAATGCATTTGGATTCTTCCATTGTAAAATTATTGCTCCAGATGATATTAAACATCCTATCTTACAAACTCATGTAAAAATTAATAATGGAATAAGAACTATGGCACCCATTGGTACTTGAAATGATATGTTATTTTCAGAGGAATTAATAAATGCAAAAAAATATGGATATACTTTTGAAATCTTATGAGGTTACTTATTTGAAAAAGAAAATATTTTTAAAAATTATGTTGATTTATTATATAATTTGAGACAAACTTATAACTCAGATGATCCAATGAACTTTATAGCTAAAATATTATTAAATAGTTTATATGGAAGATTCGGTATGGATGATAATTTTGATAATATAACGATTGTTCATAAAGATTTCTTAAGCGATTTCGAAGATAAATTCTTAGATTTTATAGTCGATAGAATAGAAGTAGGAGATTATTGAATTATTTTTTACAGTAGTGTGAATACGAGTGATGATAGAAATGTTAGTGTAGCAATATCAGCTGCAATAACAGCTTATTCTAGAATTCATATGTCACATTTTAAAAATAATCCTGAAATTAATTTATATTATACTGATACTGATAGTATTTATACGGATTCAGATCTGGATAGTTCTTTTATAGATAATAAACAATTAGGTAAATTAAAATTCGAAAGTAAATCTGTTGAAGCTATATTCTTAGGACCTAAAATGTATTGTTTAAATATAATAGATCAAGGTTTAAAATATAAAATAAAAGGATTAAAATCTACTGCTAAATTAAATTTAGATGATTTTAAAAATTTATTAATTAAAAACTTTGTTATTAAAAAAGAACATACAAAATGATTTAGAAATTTAGATGAAGCTAAAATAAGTGTATTAGAACAAATTTATACTATTAAAGTTACAGAAAATAAAATTATTATATAATTAAAATATTACCTTTAATTTCTATATTCATAACTACAAAAGGGGGTATTAGCTATGAATAAAGAGGTTAATTTATAATTTCTTTATTTAAATTGATTTTATAAGCTTTTGTAGCTATTAACTTATTATTTTTATTATATAATAATTTTATTTTCTGTAACTTTAATAGTATAAATTTGTTCTAATACACTTATTTTAGAATTAAAAAGAATCGAACTTTTAATACAATTTTGCGTTAGAAATTGTAGTTAATAACCAATTAACAATTAATCCTTTAATTTTCAAATATTCTTTTATACTCACTACTTTCAAGTCAAAAGGGGGTATTTAAAAAATTTATTTTTTAGAAATAGGCATCATAATTCTTTCTGTTTTAGGTAAATTAGAAGTTGAAGCTTTAGGAGTAATTGGACTATCTTCTCATTTAGTTTTTTCAACATCTGAATAGTCAACAATTGTACTTTTATTTTGATTTCTAATTACATCTAAATCATACATTTCTTGATTTGAATCTAATTCTTTAAAATAATTTTCATATTCTTCTTGATGAGTTGTAAAAACAGGAGAGTTACTTGTGTTACTTCCATCTTCATCTTTTCCTAAATCAGGTGTTACATTTTTAAATAATTCCATAATAGAATCTCAACAAATATAAATTAAACCTAAAGAAAGAATAGATAATCCTATTAAATAATATTTATTTAATTCGAATCAATTTTCTTTTTCATTTCCTCCACTAGTTTTATCATGAATGATTTTTCATTTTTCAATTCTGTTCCACTGGAGGGTAATTCAGACTTAATTATTTTTGATTCAAATTTATTTTCAACAACTTTATCATTAATTATTTCAGATTTATTTTCTTTTACTTCAGATTTATTATCATTAACAAAATAGAATATTTTAACTAAAGTTTTATAAATTTTGCTTTCATGAATAAAATTAACATATTCCATTCAATAATACTCAATTTGTACAATAATTTCTTTTAATCCATAAATATCTGATATAAAAATTCCGAATGTAGATAAGAAAATATAATTAATAATTCTAAATATAAAACTCATTAACTTAATTTTTCTTAAATATTTTATTAAAATTGTAAATAAAGTTATTTTAGTTATTAAATTTTTAAATTTAAAAATAAAACTAGATATTTTCGAATAATAAGTTTTTAAAAAATCTTTAAAAGTTATTTTATTTTCATCTTTATTAACTTTATTAACTTCATCTTTTTTAAGATCTTTTAGGGATTTAGAAGATGATAATATTTTAAATTTTTCTACTAATTCTGTTTTAGTTAAATTTTCAGGTTTAATAAATACTAATGAACAGTTCTCCGTAGTGATTTTATAGAAAAAATCGATGTAACTAGGAAATTCTAATCTTCTTAATAATAACATAAAAATTAACATTGTTAACATTAAATTTAATAAATTCATTTTGTTTTTGTTTTTGATTGCAATATTATGATTTCAATATTATGATTTCAATATTATGATTTCAATATTATGATTTCAATAATGTTTATATACTTTTAATAAAGATTTTTTATATTCAGTATTATCTTATATATTCTTTTAAAATAATGTAATTTCTATTATAATCTCAGAAAAAGAATAATGAAAATTATTATACTCATTAAAAATACATAAAAACTATCGATAGTTTTAAAATAAATTAAATTCATAACTTTTGATATAAAAACTAATGTTAAAGACAATATTCTAATACCATTTTGTATATCAATTTCGGATGGAAATACTAAAAAACTTATTCATTAAATAATTAAAAATCCTGAAGAATGAAAAATAACAGCTTTAAAATCAATTATGATAAGAAAATATAATAGAAGTAATGTTTATATTCATAACTTAGCTAAATTTTATTCTTATTAAAAATTTTAAAGGATTTAATTTTAAGTTCTTAGTTACTAAATAAAGTAGTTATAGAACAATTCATCATTATACCTTTGCTAAATACCATGAAGCCTAAGATGAATTTGATATGGCTAAATATAATGATTTTAATGTAATCTTTAAATATAAAAAAGTTAATTTTGATTTTAATTAAATAAAAATTTGGTTGATAATCTAACTTTTTATATTTATTTTCTTAACCCTTTTATAATTATATTATAAAAACTAAAATCAGGTGATAATATCTTACAATATCTGAAGTTCGAGTCTTTATTAGTTTATTCTTTAAAAATATTTTTACAATACGGAACTGGTAAAATTGGACAATTTAAAACATCTAGTCATTTTATTAATTAGTAATGCTAAACTAAATAATTCACAGTTACTTACATTTGCATCCTATTAAGAAATGTTCTTTTTCTTATAAAATTAAATATTATTTCATTTCTTAAATTATAATATGGATTAATATAATAAAAAGAAATATTATTTACTTCTTAAATAATAGAAATAAATTTAAGATAGTATCTAGGGGTTAGTTTCTTGCTTTATATACATTCAGCGCTTATCTAATATGTTTGTGGCTACCCAACTATGCTTATTAAATTAAAAAATTAAATTCAACAATTGGTGCACTAGAGAAACACAGCCTATTGATCCTTTCGTACTAGAAGGTCTTCCCCTTTTTACTATTTATCTCTTCAGAAGATAGGGACCATACTGACTCACGTCGTATTAAACCCAACTCGCGTACCCTTTTAATCGGCGAACAGCCGAACCCTTCCAAGCTTCTTCACCTGGAGGATAGGATGAGTCGACATCGAGGTGCCAAACAGCCGGAACAATGTGTACTCTTGCCGGCTATCAGCCTGTTATCCCTAGCGTAACTTTTATCGATTGATCCCCGTCTATTCCATTTTATAGCGAGGGGTCACTATGCCCTACTTACATATCTGTTTGACTTCTAAGTCTTTCAGTTAGGTATGCTTTCCGCCATTATACTATTCAAAACCTTTCACTAATTTATTGATTTCCATTCAATTTCTAGCTATACCTTGTAATAATAAAACAAATTTATTAAGTTTTATTTTTATTTAATTCTTATTAATATTAGAGAATTCATAAAATTTTTTTTGTCTGTATATTATAAAATAATTAAAATATTATAAATTTATTAAAATCTTTGGATGTACTTTGCTACTTTTTTAAAGACGACCGCCCCAGTCAAACTACCAATTAGTCATTTATCCCTTAAATTTCAATTTATAAGGTAAATAAAGATTTAATCCTAAATTTAAGGTTTTCCAAATTTTGTCTATCGACAATCCTAATTACTATTAATTGAATTTAAATCATTATAATAACTAACTATAGTAAAGCTGCATAGGGTCTTCCCGTCCCTCTGAAGATAGCGAGCATCTGCACTCGCAATTCAATTTCACTGAGCAAGTTGTAGAGACAGTGAGACCATCGTTACATTATTGATACTAGACCACATTTAATGGCCAATTTATTTTGCTACCTTAGGATCCTCATAGTTAAGACCGCTATTAACCAGACTTTCAATTAGTAACTTTAAAATTACCTCTTTTATATTAATGGCATTGAGCAAATTTCATTCAGAATACTATTATCTTAATCATTGCTCTGAATTGTGTTTTTAGTAAACAGTCGTGGCCTCCGATTTTATTATTCCATATAATAAATTAAATTATGGTTAATTTAAATATTATATGGTTTCTCTTATTGTCAAACTTATGAGAACAATTTGCCGAGTTCCTTAACAACTTTTAGCTCTTCGCCTTAGTATACTCTACTTACAAACCTGTGTCGGTTTAGGGTACGGTAGTTAATAATTTAAAAATAAATTATATATATTTAATTTTCCTGATCTATTATAATTTACCATATAGATTTTCAATATATTACTCATCAGTCAAAACTTTGGTTCTGAACCTTAGAGGCCGCATTAACATAAGGTGGTTTAACCTTTCCTTATAACCCTTTTGTATTCGGCGAGAAGTATTATAACTTCTTTACGTTACTCATGTCAGCATTATCTCTTCAGTTATTTTCAAACAATGAAACACTGTTTATCATCAATTATACTGAATGTTCTACTACCTAATTTATAAACATAAATTAATTTATATTTATAATTAACAGGATATCGGTTGATTATTTAAGACCCGTTAAATTTATGGCGCAATAGTCTAAAGGCTGCTACGTTATTACAACGGTCATTAAAAGATAGCGACTACCAGGCTCACTTTACAGCTGCATTCAATCTATTACTTCCTTTAATTTCACTTAATAATCATTTGGGACCTTGATCCATGTTCTCGGCTGTTTCCGTCTTGACTATTCAACTTATCATGAATAGTCTGAATATCTATTATCAATTTATGTTATTCCGAGTTTCATTTCCATTGGTAAGATTTTCGAGATCCCCTCAACCTAAACTTTTAATAAAATATATTATTATTAGTTGGGAATTACCGTGCTGTACCTCCATAAATTTTTTTATAGATGTCATACTTAAATATGTTTCGTAGAAAACCAGCTATCACCAGTTCAGATTGGCATTTCACCGCTTTCCAAAACTCTTCGGAGAATTTTGCAACATTCAACCGTTCGATCCATTATAATCTGGTTTTGGAAAGATCAACTGGCTTCGGGTCTAATAATAGTAACTATCCCATAATTATTATTTTGTAAATAAATCACTTATTTCATAATTAATATTTATTTATAAGGAATTTATTCTATTTTAGTTACTAAAATATTTAAAAATTTATTATTTTTTTATACAAATAATTTAGTCGCTTTCGCTAAGGCTAATTAACCTTGCTACTATTATTAACTTACTGACCCATTATGCAAAAGGTACGTTGTCATTTTTATATTTTAAAACTTCAACTGCTTATAGAATTACTAATTCAAGACTATTTCATTTCGTTATACAACGAACTATTTCAACTTTTCCTTTACAGTACTTTTCACTATCGCTAAATTTATTATACTTAGCCTTAGAGGATGGTTCCCCTTTATTCCAACAAGTTTTCTCTCATTGTACTTATTTTTTAAGAAAATTTTATTTTACAGGACTGAATACCTTCTTTGGTAATTATTTAAATAATTATTATATAATAATTAAATTATAATTAATGATATTCCAACTTCATTCTTTATAATTAATATTTTATTATTTCAAATATTTTTTTCTTTAAGCTAATCCAATTTCACTCACCATTACTTTTGGAGTCTCGGTTGATTTCCTTTCCTTTCCTTAATACAATGTTTTGCTTCAGGAAGTTTTAATATTTAAGGTTTCCCTTAGGATCGCCACAATTTTCTTACTTTTAATATAAATATTAATAAGTTTGTGGCTTTTGGTTAACACCTCCTTTTTAATAAATTTGCTAGTTATCCTTAATAATTCCTTTAAATTACTTTGATGTTTTTACTAAATTGTCATCTATACTTTTAATGATTTTAATTATTTTAAAACTATCTATTTTATATAACAGATTGAGTTTACTTAGTTTAATGGATAAAACATTTTTCAATAAAAGATTTTAGTTTGAATCTAAAAGTAAATATACATTAGGATTGACGTGTAAAAATAAAAAAATGTCACATACGGATATGATAATTATCTTATCAACTGCATTATTTGCATCAACTGTTGGAACTTATGTTGCAATAAGAAAAATAAAACAATATACAAGACCACCCGTAAATACTCTTCAAAGAAGAGGGGATATTGAATTGAATTATATTGAACCAACACAACCACCACAAGCATATAGCCCTATGGATTTATTAGAGCCAGAATTTCAAACAAATTATTATGACAGAGTTCCTTCTTATCGAAGTGGTACTCTTCCTTCATATCAATCTATAGATATCAATTGTTGTTTAGAAAATAGTATTAATCTAGATTTTATTTTATGATTAATGCTTGTTCTTACAATTATAATATTAATTAGAAATTAATCTGTTTTATAAAATTTTCTCAAAGACAGGACCTCTCCTTTATGTAAACTAAAGCAAAGTTCGAAGTTGTTTAACAGACGTCTTTTATTTGTTAGGACGTTAAATAATAAACAAATTATTGAAATCACTGTATTGAACTCACTATTAAAAAAAAAAAAAATAAACTAAAATACAATAATTTTATTTTTTATTGAAATA